>OLVX01000205.1_pt1 | contig 61064 bp, 52 predicted proteins | sample 1673271 | NCBI WGS metagenome assembly OLVX01 (sample SAMEA3178939, study PRJEB25190) | human gut metagenome | biome: human gut; feature: human-associated habitat; material: faeces | place: Austria | collected 2013
AGGGATATGTATTAAATGATACAATGTATAGCTTTGTAGTAAATGGAGATGGAAGCATTACATTTAAAGATGGACCAGACGGAGTAAATGGGCTACAAGGAATTATATATAATGACAAGAAAAAAACAGAAGTTATAAAAGGACATGTTATAATACAAAAATATGAGACAGGAACAACAACACCAGTAGGAGGAGCAAAAATAGGGTTATATGATTCAGAAGGAAATGAATTAAAAGACAGTGAAGGAAATCCAATACAACTAATAACAAACGAAAAAGGACAAATAGAATTTAGGATAGAGCCAGGAACATATAAATACAAAGAGATAGAAGCCCCAGAGGGATATGTATTAAATGATACAATGTATAGCTTTACAGTAAATGAAGATGGAAGTGTGACATTTGAGAATGGACAAGATGGAGAAAATGGGCTACAAGGAATTATATATAATGACAAGAAAAAAACAGAAGTTATAAAAGGACATGTTATAATACAAAAATATGAGACAGGAACAACAACACCAGTAGGAGGAGCAAAAATAGGGTTATATGATTCAGAAGGAAATGAATTAAAAGACAGTGAAGGAAATCCAATACAACTAATAACAAACGAAAAAGGACAAATAGAATTTAGGATAGAGCCAGGAACATATAAATACAAAGAAATAGAAGCACCAGAAGGATATGTATTAAATGATACAATGTATAGTTTTACAGTAAATGAAGATGGAAGCATTACATTTAAAGATGGACCAGACGGAGTAAATGGAGTAGATGGAATTATATATAATGACAAAAAGGTAATAGAAGTTCCTCCTGATAAAGATGATAATGAAATTAAAGACAATAATGAAATAATAGACAACCAAGTAAAAAATAATGAAACAATAATAAGTAAACCATCAAATAATGTTAGTGCTAATATAAAAGAAGGAAGTTTTCCTCATACTGGTAAATATACAATGTTTTTTGCTATAGGAATTATAACTTTAATTAGTTGTTATTTTGGTATAGAATATATTAGAAAATTTAAATAAATTTAAAAATATATAATTGAAGAAAAATTTTGAGATTTCAAGGTTTTTCTTCTTTTATATTTATATAAAATACTGGTAATATATCAAATATGAATTTTACATAAATTGTAGAATAATTGCTATTTTGTTAAATTTATGTTAAAATGCAAGAGTAGAATAAATTATGAAAGAGGATAATTATGAAATTAATATCATGGAATGTGAATGGAATCAGAGCTTGTATAGCAAAAGGATTTGAACAATTTTTTAAAGAAATTGATGCTGATATTTTTTGTGTTCAAGAAACCAAATGCCAACCAGGACAAGTTGAATTAGAATTTGACGGATATAGTAGTTATTGGAATAGTGCTGAAAAAAAAGGATATTCAGGAACTGCAATTTTTACAAAAGAAAAACCTATAAATGTAACATATGGAATTGGAATTGAAGAGCATGATAAAGAAGGTAGAGTAATTACTTTAGAATTTGAAAAATTTTATATGGTAAATATTTATACACCGAATTCAAAAAGAGAACTAGAAAGACTTGAATATAGACAAATTTGGGAAGATGAAATTAGAAAATATTTATTAACATTAAATGAAACAAAACCAGTAATTATGTGTGGAGACTTAAATGTAGCACATGAAGAAATTGATTTAAAAAATCCAAAAACAAATAGAAGAAATGCAGGATTTACAGATGAAGAAAGAAATAAAATGACAGAATTATTAAATGCAGGATTTACAGATACATTTAGATTTTTATATCCAGACAAAGAAAATGCTTATAGTTGGTGGTCTTATATGGGACATGCAAGAGAAAAAAATGTAGGCTGGAGAATAGATTATTTTATTGTCTCAAAATCAATTGAAGATAAAATTAAAGAAGCAAATATTTATCCAGAGATATTTGGAAGTGACCATTGCCCAATTGGATTGGAAATAGACGTATTGTAATTTAGAAACTAAAAATAATAGATATTATGAAATGGCATAAAAATATTAAATATATATAAATAAGAAAGAGAGAAAAAGAAATGGATGAAATTAAGCAAAATTGGAAAAAAAGAACTTCATGGCTGCTTATAGCAATTATAGTAGTTGTGATATATAAAATGTTAGACAATTTTTCTAGTGTACAAGAATGGTTTGGAAAGCTATTTCTAATTTTAAAACCATTTTTAATAGGATTGTTAATATCTTATATTTTATTTATACCATGTAGAAAAATAGAAAGTATTTATAAAAAAACAAAACTAAAATTTATTTCAAAAAAAGCTAGGGGATTATCAGTTATAACAACATATATTTTATTTGTATTAGTAATTGTTATTATAATAAATTGCATATTCCCAGTATTAAAAAATAGTATTGTAGAATTAGTTAGTAATGTACCAAGCTATTACGAAAGTTTAGTTAATCAATATAAAGAATTACCAGAAGATTCAATATTAAAAAGTGAAATTATCCAAGATAAAATGGCTGAACTTACAAATATCGATATGAAACAATTCTTAAATATTAATAATGAAAAAATTATAGAATATGTAAAAAATATTATTGATATATTCTCAGGAATTTTTGATGTATTTGTTTCAATAATTGTGTCAGTTTATATTTTATTACAAAGGAGCGAAATTGTAGGATTTTTAAGAAAATTTGCTAGAGCAATATTTAAAAAAGATACATATGAAGTAGTAGACAAATATTTTACAAAAGGAAATGAAGTATTTTTTACATTTGTATCTAGTCAATTATTAGATGCAGTAATAGTTGGAATATTAACAACAATAGCTATGTTAATATTAAAAGTAAAATATGCACCATTAATAGGATTTACAATAGGATTATTTAATATGATACCATATATAGGGGCAATTGTTGCAGTAGGCATAGGAATTTTTATAACATTTATAACAGGAGGACTTGGAAAAGCATTAGCAATGGCAATAGTTGTTATAATTCTACAACAAATTGATGCCAATATAATAAACCCAAAAATTATAGGATCTTCTTTAGAAATAAGTCCATTATTAGTTATTTTTTCAATTACAGTTGGAGGAGCTTATTTTGGAATATTGGGTATGTTCTTAGCTGTACCAATAGCAGTTGTTATAAAAACAATTTTACTTGATTGGATAGATAGTAAAAATGGAACATTGGGGACGTAGAGAAAATGCTTCATAGATTTGTCAAAAATTGTCGAATAAAATAAAACCATATAATTCAAAGATATTTAAAATTATATTTTTGAAATTATATGGTTTTTCTATTAATCATCATCTAAATTGTCTATATTAAATAAATCTGAATTAAAGAAATTATCTAAGCTAATTTCTAATCCTCTACAAATTCTCATAATTGTTAAAACTGTTAAATTGGTATTAGGCCTACTATTTATGTTTGCTAAGGTAGATTGTGTAATTCCACAAATAGTGCATAATTTATTAATTGTTATATTTCTTTCTTTGCATAATTGATCAATTCTAATTTTTATAGCTGAACTTAAAAACATATAATCACCATATACAAGTATAACAAATAAGTTATGATTAAGTTAACTCAGTAGAGTTGACAAATAAATGAAAAAATGCTAATCTATAACTATAAAAAATAAAAGATATTAGATAAAATAGTTAGGAGATGCACATATGAAAAAAGAGATTTTTAATAACGTAACTAAAAGTAAAATTAATGAAAATAGTAAGAGTAACTTTGGAATAACTTTAATTGCACTTATTGTAACAATTATAATTTTATTGATTTTAGGAGGAATAGCATTAGCAACATTGACTGGAGAAAATGGACTATTTGCACGAGCAAAGCAAGCAAAAGAAAATTATTCTGTAAGTAGTGCAAAAGAAAAATTACAATTAGCAATATCGGATTTAATGGTAGAGCAAACAAGTAAAGGAGAAAATCTAACGAAAGAAGATTTGCCTAAAATTAATAATAATGAGATAGATGTTAAGAGTACAGAAACTTTTCCAATAGAAGTGATATGTGAAAATTATATATTTAATGTAGACGAAAATTTTACAGTGACATATGTAAGAGAAGCAAGTGGAACTGTAGTAACATTTACAACAGAACCAGAAAGTTACACAAATAAAGATGAAGTAAAAATCTTGGTAAAAATAAGTAATCCGAAGGGAATAAAATCAATTCAAAAACCAGGAGAAAAAGATAGAATATTAGCACAAGGTCAAAAGGAAGTTGGTATAGATTATAAAGTAACAAAAAATGGACATTATATATTCACTATAGTGGATGAAGAAGGAAAAGAGACGGTTAAGGATATTTATATTGATTTAATAGATAAATTAGAGCCTCTAGATTTTACACCAGAGATACAGAAAAAAAGCAATAGTATAACGATAATATCTAATGCAGAAGATGCTGAAAAAACAAATGAAAGCACGAAAAGTGGTATAGATTATTGCGAATATTATATAAAGAAAGATACAGAAAAAAGATATGTAAAATATAATACAAATGAAATAGAAAATTTAGAAATAGGCAAGTATCAAATTTATGTATTGGCATATGATAGGGCTGGAAATCAGAAACAATCTAATACAGTTGAAATTAAAATTTCTATAGAATTTTCTAAAATAGTAGCTTCAAGTTATCATACATTAGCATTAGATAAAGAAGGAAATATGTATGGATTTGGATATTGTAGTTATTTGGGCATTAGTTCGAATAAACTAATAAAAATAAAAGAAGGGGTCAAATTTAGAGAAATTTCCAATTCTTATGTCGATAATGGAATGGCAATAGATATGGATGGAAATTTATGGAACTGGGGTGCTAATAATTATGGGCAATGTGGAATTGCAAATATAAGTAGTAGTCTTTACGAGCCGACTTTAAATGAAAATATAAAAAATGTAAAAGCAATTGCTGCAGGCCAAAATAATAGTTTTTTTATTGATCAAAGTGGAAGAATGTTTGGATGTGGACAGGCATATTATGGAAATGGAAAAGAACAAATTATTTCAAAAAATTTTATATCAGTTATTGATGGAAAAAGTTTTAAAAAGATAGTGAAACCTTCAGAATATAATAATGGCTTGGGAACTCATTTAGCGATTGATGAAAATGACAACTTATATTCATGGGGAAGTAATGTTAATAAACAATTAGGAATTGAAGAAGAAATAGACAAAAGTTTGGTTCCAGTACAAGTAAAAGTAGGGACAAAATTTAAAGAGATAGCAACAGGACGTATGCATTGTTTTGCAATAGACACAGATGGAAATCTGTGGGAATGGGGAAAGAATAGCTTAACTAATATACCACAGATACCGCAGCTAATTCAACAAGGAACAAGATTTAGTAAAGTATCTGCTGGAGAGGATGGGCATGTTCTTGCAATAGATGAAGATGGTAACTTATGGACATGGGGAAAAAATAATTATGGACAATTAGGAGATGGAAGTACGAAAAATAGAAGTAAACCGCAAATTATACTAAATGATAAAAAATTTAAAGAAATATCAGCAGGAGAAGATCATAGTATAGCGATTGATTTAGAAGGAAATATTTGGGTCTGGGGACTGAATGTTAATGGGCAATGTGGATATGGTAGTAATATTTATAGTATAAAAACTCCATTAATGTTATAAGCAATTGAAGATAGTAAATACTAAATTGGCAGAAATTAAATAAAAGACAACTATTTTTTGAACTATATTAAATTGAGTTCATTAATAGTTGTTTTTTAAAACTACGAATATTTTTATTTGTCGAAAAAGTATAATTTTGCAAGCTTAAAAATTGCAGTATTAATGTAACAACGTGAAGTTAAGCTATTTTAAAGGATAAAATAATAAAAAATATAAGAAGTTTAGTTGCATAGCACACTATAAAAAATTATGTAAAATATAATAGAGATATTGTGCACTTTGTATGGTATTGGACGAACTTGCGAATGATAGTGAATGGTATGTGCGTGAGGCAGTAGCTAAAAATCCGAATATACCTAGTATAGCATTAGAAAAACTTGCGCAGGATAGCAACAAGAATGTGCGTGAGGTAGTAGCTGCAAATCCGAACATATCTGGAACATTATTAGACAAACTTGCAAATGATAGCGAATGGAAGGTACGTATGTATGTAGCTCGAAATTCAAATACATCTAGTATGATATTGCACAAACTTGCGCAGGATAGCGACGAGAATGTGCGTGAGGCAGTAGCTGCAAATCCGAACATATCTGGAACATTATTGGACAAACTTGCAAATGATAGTAATGGTTATGTGCGTAAGGCAGTAGCTCAAAATCCGAATATACCTAGTATAGCATCAGACAAACTTGCGAATGATAGTTATTATTGGGTGCGTAGAGCAGTAGCTGCAAATCCGAACATATCTGGAACATTATTAGACAAACTTGCGAATGATAGCGAACAGTGTGTGCGTGAGGAAGTAGCTCAAAATCCAAACACACCTAGTATAGTATTAGAAAAACTTGTTAATGATAGTAAAGGGTGTGTGTGTATGGCAGCAGCTAAAAATCCGAATATACCTAGTATAGCATTAGACAAACTTGCGGATGATAGCCGCGATTATGTGCGTATTTATGTAGCTCTAAATCCAAACACACTTGGATCAACATTGGACAAACTTGCGAATGATAGTGAATGGGATGTGCGTGAGGAAGTAGCTCAAAATCCAAACACACTTGGATCAACATTAGACAAACTTGTAAATGATAGCAAACAGTGGGTGCGTTGTGCAGTAGCTCAAAATCCAAACACACTTGGATCAACATTAGAAAAACTTGCGCAGGATAGCAACAAGAATGTGCGTGAGGTAGTAGCTGCAAATCCGAACATATCTGGAACATTATTAGACAAACTTGCAAATGATAGCGAATGGAAGGTACGTATGTATGTAGCTCGAAATTCAAATACATCTAGTATGATATTGCACAAACTTGCGCAGGATAGCGACGAGAATGTGCGTGAGGCAGTAGCTGCAAATCCGAACATATCTGGAACATTATTGGACAAACTTGCAAATGATAGTAGTGGTTATGTGCGTAATGCAGTAGCTCGAAATCCGAACATATCTGGAACAGTATTAGAAAAACTCGCGGATGATAGAGACGAGAATGTGCGTAATGCAGTAGCTCAAAATCCGAACATATCTGGAACAGTATTAGAAAAACTTGCGAGTGATAGAGACGAGAATGTGCGTGAGAAAGCAATTAAGAATCCAAATCTTCCAATATCAATATTGGAAAAACTTTCAAAAGATAGAAAAAGAGTACGTAGATTAGTAGCAAACAGAAGACCGTATAAATAAAATGAATCTATGAAAAAAGAATCTTAAAATGGTAATACTGAAAAAGTAGTCAAAATTGTTAAAGAAAAATAGAGAATTTGAAAATAATTTTTTAAATTCTCTATTTTTTAAACTATATAATTATTTGTTTTTTCTTTTTTTACCTAAAACAATTGATATAACAATAGCAATTATAATAACAGCTATAATTGCTATTAAACCAGGCCATCCTAGAACAGCAACAAATTTGCTACCTAAAGACATTATAATTCCAGCTAAAATTACACCTAGTGCTACAGCACTTACACTTGTTTTAAAGTCGAGATTTAAGAAACTTGCAGCTAAAGTTCCTGTCCATGCTCCTGTTCCTGGAAGTGGTATACCAACAAAAAGTAACAATGCAAAGAAAATACCTTTGTTTCCAGCAGTTTCTTTTAATTTTTCTCCACCTTTTTCACCTTTTTCTAAGCACCATGTAAAAAATTTTCCAATAATTTTTTTGTCTTTGCCCCATTCAAGAACTTTTCTAGCAAACAAATAGATGATTGGTACTGGTAGCATGTTACATATAATTGCTACAGGGTAATAAATAAATATATCTAAGCCGAGTCCTTCTGCAATAGGTATAGCACCTCTTAATTCAACTATTGGAACCATACTTACAAAAGCGATAATTAGATATTTTACGATAAGTGGTAAACTTGCCATTTTTATTTTCTCCTTTCGAATTTGAGTGCTTTGTTAAACTTTTTGTATTGTACTATAAATGAAAAAAAAAGTCTATATCGAAATCTGAAAAATTAAAGTTTTATTTTTCAACAAAAATGAAAAAATAGTATATGAATTTTGAGTTTTATGATATAATGAAATTAATTGATTTATTTAAAAATAAAAGGGGGAAAAAATATGGCACTTTATATATTAATAGGTATAATTTTTTTGTTATTAGTTTATTTTTTGGTAACTTATAATAGTTTAGTGAAATCTAATAATATTGTAAAAGAAGCATTTTCAACAATGGATGTTTATTTGAAGAAGAGATGGGACTTAATTCCAAATTTGGTAGAAATTGTAAAGGAATATACGAAGTATGAACAGAGTACACTTATGCAAATAACAAATTTGAAAACAGATGCTTATGAAAATATGACAATGAATAAAAAAATAAATATTAATGAACAATTAACACAGGAAGTTTCAAAAATAATGTTAATTTCGGAAAATTATCCTGAATTGAAGGCTAGTGAAAATTTTTTACAATTAAGTCGTGATTTAACTTATGTAGAAGATGAAATTGCTAATAGCAGAAAATATTACAATGGTTCAGTTAGAATTTTAAATACAAAAATTCAGGTGTTTCCAAGTAATATAGTAGCAAGAATGTTTGGTTTTAAACCAGCAAATATGTTTATAGCTAATGCAGAAGAAAAAAATAATGTAAAGGTGGATTTATGATATGAAAAAATATTTAAAAAATATTTGTACTTTGTTTTTTTTACTAGTATTTGCATTTTCTAATAAAGCTTCTGCAGTGCCATCTTCTAGTGATTATACAATTCAAAGTTATGATATTGATATTGTTGTTAATGAAGATAATACATTTGATATAACAGAAAATATAACAGCATATTTTAATGTTTCAAAACATGGAATATATAGAAAAATTCCATTAAAGAATTCTGTTATAAGAAATGACGGAACTAAATCTAATAATAGGGTAATAGTTTCTAATGTATCTGTTAGCGAAGACTATAAAACATCAAAAGAAAATGGATATTTAGTTATTAAAATAGGAAGTAGTGACCAAACGTATATAGGTACTCATTCTTATACTATAAAGTATAAATATAATATAGGAAAAGATCCATTGAAGGATGCTGATGAATTATATTTTAATTTAATAGGAAGTGAATGGGATACAAGTATAGAAAGTGTAAAATTTAGAGTTACAATGCCTAAATCATTTGATAAATCATTGTTAGGATTTTCAAGTGGAAATGTTGGTTCTACAGATAGTTCAAATATTTCTTATAATGTGAATGGAAATGTTATTACAGGTAGTTTACAAAAAGTGTTATCATCTGGACAAGCATTAACAATAAGACTTACATTGCCAGAGGGTTATTTTGTAGGAGCAAGTTCAAATATAGATATGTATTCTATTATTGTTATTGCAATTTGCTTAATATGTGTATTAATGGCATATGTGTTATGGGCTAAGTATGGAAAGGATGATGAAATAATTGAAACAGTGGAGTTTTATCCACCAGAAGGATATAATTCTGCAGAAGTGGGATTTTTATATGAAGGTTCAGCTAATACAGAGAGTGTAGTTTCATTATTAATATATTTAGCTAATAAAAGCTATTTGAAAATTGAAGAAACAGAAAATCATGGATTATTTAGAAAATCTAAAGGATTCAAAATTACTAAAATAAAAGAATATGATGGTAATAATGAAGGTGAAAAGATTTTTTTTGATGGATTGTTTAGAGAAAAGAAACATTCAATTGATATGAATAAAGCTAAAGAGATAATGCAGGAAGCAAAGAAAAATGATGAAAAAATCAGTTTTCAAGAAGCAATTGGAATGTCTGTAAATAATGGAAGTATAAAAACTTCTGTGACTGAAGAGGATTTATATGATAGTTTTTATTTGACATTAAATGAAATAAAATCAAAACTTAATTCTAAAGAAAATAAAGAAAAAATATTCGAATCATCAGCTAGTAAAAAAATAAAATGGTTGATTTTTATGATTATAGGAATATTTATTATGATAACTGTTAAACCAATAATAGAATGTGGTGAGATTGAAACATTACCTTTTGTTTTGATATTTCCAGGAATAGGATTTTCAATTTTAATTGGTTCATTAATTGGAACTATTAAAATACCTAAATTATTTGGAGTAATTTGGGGACTAGGTTTTGGTGGTGTGCCATGGGCATTTATGATGTTACCAATTTTAGTACAAAATACTATGTACATTGTAATGTATGTTATTGGCATAATTAGTATAGCTATTATTGTATTCTTTACTAAAATAATGCCTAAAAGAACACAATATGGAAATGAGATATTAGGTAAATTAAGAGGATTTAAAAGATTTCTTGAAACAGCAGAAAAGCCACAATTAGAAAGTTTGGTATTTCAAAATCCAGAATATTTTTATGACATATTACCATATACGTATGCTTTAGGAGTATCAGATGTTTGGATTAATCAGTTTGAGACAATAGCACTTCAAGCTCCTAACTGGTATGATTCTAGAGATGAATTTAATATACATTCTTTTGGAACATTTATGAATACAACAATGCAGTCAGCTACAACAGTAATGTCGTCAAGTCCTTCAAGTGATAGTGGAGGAAGCTCATCAGGAGGCGGCTCATCAGGAGGCGGCTCAGGAGGTGGAGGAGGAGGTTCTTGGTAATCTCTTCCTAAGAATTAATAAATTTAAATTGATGATGTATTAGTTTTTATGGTATATAAGGGGATGAAAAAATATGAAAAGAAATGATAATATTGAATTGTGGGTTGGAAATGTTATTCAAGGTGTTATAACAATAATAGTTGGTTCTATTTTTACATTTTTGTGTATATTGGGATTTATAAGAGCTGTAGATTCTACAACTAGAATTGTTATTATTCCTTTTTTTATCTGTGGAATGACTATATTAATAAGAGGAATTGTGTCTTTGATAAAAGGATTGAATTGGAAAAAGGGAATTAAAGATAATAGTGTATCAGCTGAAGAAGTATTTAATACTCAGGAAAAATTAGATGGGGCGGATAATGCTCTTTCAAAAATATATATGTGGGGATTTTTATTGTTTTGGTTTGGCTTTTTATTAGTATTTGATTATTTTGCAATAGTACAAAAAGAAATGCTTTTGTTAGTTATTTCACTAATATTTTGGGCTATTGGTATATATATTGTAATTAAAAGTTTAAAATAATCATAAAAAGCTTGACTTCCGTAGAAAAATTGTGTTATTATATATTGTGAATTTATACACTTTTTTAATATCAAGTAAAATTTAATTCAAAAGAGATAATTCAATATACAAAGTTAAAAAATTTAAGAAAAGAGGAATTAAATATAATAAAATTTTAAGTTTTTAATTTGAAAAGCAGGCAGATTAAAAATTAAAAAAGTAATTATATTCTAAGAAGGACTTTTCTTAAAATCAAATAAATTAAATTCTAAAAGTGCTAAAAAGCACATTCCTAGAATTAAATCTGCTTCAAATTTTAATAAGGAGTGATTTTTTTGAAAATTAGAGACATTCAATACGAAAAAGCTTCAAGAAAAGATTTTGCAAAAGTTGGCGATTTTATCGAAATGCCAAACCTAATTAAAGTACAAAAGGATTCATATGACTGGTTTGTAGAAGAAGGATTAGGCGAAGTATTAAAAGATATTTCTCCAATAGAAGATTATTCTGGAAATCTAGTTCTTGAATTTTTTGATTACTACATGGAAGACAAAACAAAATATTCAATTGAAGAAGCAAAAGAGAGAGACGCAACATATTCTACAAGATTACATGTAAAAGTAAGATTAATTAACCGTGAAACTGGTGAAATTAAAGAACAAGAAATTTATCTTGGGGATTTCCCACTTATGACAGATAGTGGAACATTCATTATAAATGGAGCTGAAAGAGTTGTAGTAAGCCAATTAGTACGTTCACCTGGATGTTATTATGCACAAGAATTCGATACAAAAACAGGAAAGAAAACTTTTACATCAACAGTTATGCCTTTAAGAGGTGCATGGCTAGAATATGAAACAGATGGAAATGATATATTCTATGTACGTGTTGATAGAACAAGAAAAATTCCAGTTACTACATTATTAAGAGCAATTGGACTTGTAACAGATGATCAAATTAGAGATTTATTTGGAGAAGAAGAATTAATTAATGCAACAATTTTAAAAGATACAATTAAAACTCAAGAAGAAGCATTAATAGAAATTTATAAAAAATTAAGACCAGGAGAATTACCAACAGTAGATGCTGCTAGAAATTTATTTGATGGGTTATTCTATGATAATAGAAGATATGATTTAGCAAAAGTAGGTCGTTATAAATTTAATCAAAAATTAAGTTTAGCAACTAGAATCACTGGACAAATATCTGCAAAAGATATTATGGATGCTGAAACAGGAGAAGTTTTTGTACAAGCGGGTGAAGTTATTACAGCAGATGTTGCAGAAGATATACAAAATTCAGGAATTAATATGGTTGAAGTTACTGTTGGAGAAAGAACAGTTAAAGTTATAGGAAATGGAACAGTAAATATCCATAAAGTGTTACCAACTGTTGATTTAAGTTCATTACACATTAAAGAAATGGTAAATTATCAAGTATTAAAAGATATAATAGATAATACTGAGGAAAAAGATTTATTAAAAATTCTAGATGAAAGAATGAATGAATTAATTCCAAAACATATAACAACAGAAGATATGATTGCTTCTATTAGTTATTTATTAAATTTAGCACATGGAGTTGGAAAAATTGATGATATTGACCACTTAGCTAACCGTAGAATTAGATGTGTTGGTGAATTATTACAAAATCAATTTAGAATTGGTTTAACAAGATTAGAAAGAGTTGTTAGAGAAAGAATGACAATTCAAGACCTAGATGTTGTAACACCACAAACATTAATTAATACAAAGCCAATAACATCAGCTATTAGAGAGTTCTTTGGAAGTTCTCAATTATCACAATTTATGGACCAAACAAACCCACTTTCTGAATTAACACATAAAAGAAGAATTTCTGCATTAGGACCTGGAGGTTTAACAAGAGAAAGAGCTGGATTCGAAGTAAGAGACGTTCACTATACACATTATGGTAGATTATGTCCTATTGAATCACCAGAAGGACCAAACATTGGACTTATTTCAGCACTTTCATCATTTGCAAATATTAATGAATATGGATTTATTGAAACACCATATAGAAAAATAGATCCAGAAACACATAGAGCTACAGATATAGTAGAATATATGAGTGCAGATGTAGAAGACAATTATATTATTGCTCAAGCATCTGAACCAATGGATGAAAATAATGAATTTATTAATGACAGAATAAGAGTAAGATTTAGAAATGAAATTATAGAAGTTGATAAAAATAAAGTACAATATATAGATGTATCACCAAAACAATTAGTTTCAATTGCTGCTGCAATGATTCCATTCTTAGAGCATGATGATGCAAAAAGATCTTTAATGGGATCAAACATGCAACGTCAAGCAGTTCCTTTAATGATTACAGAAAGACCAATTGTAGGAACAGGTATGGAATATAGAGCTGCAAAAGATTCTGGAATTTTAATATTAGCAGAAGATGATGGAACAATTGAAAAAGTTACAGGAGATGCAATTACAGTTAAATATAATAATGGAAAAACAGTTGTACATAAATTACGTAAATTTAAGAGAACAAATGGTGGAACTTGTATTAACCAAAGACCTATAGTAAAAAAAGGTGAAATAGTAAAAAAAGGTGATGCCATTGCAGATGGACCATCAACAAAAGATGGAGAAATGTCATTAGGAAAGAACTGTGTAGTTGCTTTCTCAACATGGGAAGGTTATAACTATGAGGATGCTATTCTTTTAAATGAAAGATTAGTTAAAGAAGATGTATTTACTTCTATACATATTGAGGAATATGATTGTGAATGCCGTGATACAAAATTAGGACCAGAAGAAATTACAAGAGATATTCCAAATATTGGTGATGATGTACTAAAAGACTTAGATGAAAACGGAATTATTAGAATTGGTGCAGAAGTTAGACCAGGAGATATTTTAGTTGGTAAAGTTACTCCTAAAGGAGAAACAGAATTAACAGCAGAAGAAAGATTATTAAGAGCAATCTTTGGAGAAAAATCAAGAGAGGTAAGAGATACATCACTTAGAGTGCCACATGGAGAAGCCGGAACAATTGTAGATGTAAAAATATTTACAAGAGATAATTCAGATGAATTAGGACCAGGTGTAAATCAAATTATTCGTTGTTACATTGCAACAAAAAGAAAGATATCTGTTGGAGATAAAATGGCTGGACGTCATGGTAATAAAGGTGTTATTTCAAGAGTTTTACCAGAAGAAGATATGCCATTCTTACCAGATGGTACACCAATAGACATTTTACTTAACCCATTAGGACTTCCATCTCGTATGAATTTAGGACAAATCCTTGAAGTTCACTTAGGTGGAGCAGCAAAAGCTTTAGGATGGCATGTATCAACACCAGTATTTGATGGTGCAACACAAGAAGATGTTGAAGAATTATTAAAACAAGCTGGTATGAGTGAAGATGGAAAATCAATTTTATATGATGGAAGAACAGGAGAACCATTTGATAAACCAATTACAGTTGGTGTTATGTATATGCTTAAATTACACCACTTAGTTGATGATAAAATTCATGCTCGTTCAACTGGACCATACTCATTAGTTACTCAACAACCACTTGGAGGTAAAGCACAATTTGGTGGACAACGTTTTGGAGAAATGGAAGTTTGGGCACTTGAAGCATATGGAGCAGCCTACACACTACAAGAAATGTTAACTGTAAAATCAGATGACGTTGTAGGTAGAGTAAAAACATATGAAGCAATTGTTAAAGGTGAAAATATTCCTGAACCAGGAGTTCCAGAAAGCTTTAAAGTTCTTGTAAAAGAATTACAATCTTTAGGATTAGATGTACGTCTATATTCAGAAGACAATAAAGAGTTAGAATTAAAAGAAAATATAGAAGATGGTATCGAATATGATCCTGAAAAAGATAAAAATATTTTGACAGAAGAGGAAGTAGTTGCTGAAGATGATTTAGCAGATGGCTATGGAGAAGATGTCAATGATGATATTTTATTAGATGAAGAAGAAGTTGAAGATAGTGATGAATTATTTGAAAGATTAGATGATGAAGGTGATGAAGCTATTTTTAATGATAGTGATTTAGATTAAAATAATTTAAGGGAATGGTTCTGATGAGAAGATTGTTCTTAAAAGTTCTGTCCCTTAAAGAATAAAATTAAATAAATTTCAAAAAAATTTAGTTCGACAAAAAGATATGCAAGAGCAGGGGTTAGTAATTAAATTTGTTTTGAAATTACCCAATTTAATAAATTTATAGGGGGAAATAAAGCGTGGACGAATTAGATATTTTTAATAAAATAAAAATAGGGATAGCATCAGATGAAAAAATAAGAGAATGGTCAAAAGGAGAAGTAAAAAAACCTGAGACAATAAACTATAGAACTTTAAAACCAGAAAAAGATGGTTTGTTCTGTGAAAGAATATTTGGACCAACAAAAGACTGGGAATGTCATTGTGGTAAATATAAAAGAGTTAGATATAAAGGGATTGTATGTGATAGATGTGGTGTTGAAGTTACAAAGTCTAAAGTAAGAAGAGAAAGAATGGGACATATTGAACTTGCAGCACCAGTTGCACACATTTGGTATTTTAAAGGGATACCAAGTAGAATTGCTTTAATGTTAGATGTTTCACCAAGAAACCTTGAAAAAGTAGTATATTTTGCTTCTTATATTGTAACAGATAAAGGAACTACAGATTTAGTAAATTGTCAAGTGTTAACAGAAAAAGAATATCATGAAGCAGAAGAAAAATATGGTAGAGGTTCATTTAAAGCAAAAATGGGTGCAGAAGCTTTAAAAGAATTACTAGAAAAAATAGACTTAGATCAATTATCAAAACAAATAAGAAAAGAATTAGAAAATGCTAGTGAGCAAAAGAAAGGTAAACTAATTAAAAGATTAGATACAGTTGATGCTTTTAGACTTTCTAATACAAGACCAGAATGGATGATAATGTCAGTTGTACCAGTTATTCCACCAGATTTAAGACCAATGGTACAATTAGATGGTGGTAGATTTGCTACATCAGATTTAAATGATTTATATAGAAGAGTTATTAATAGAAATAACCGTTTAAAAAGATTATTAGAATTAGGTGCACCAGAAATTATTGTAAGAAATGAAAAGAGAATGTTACAAGAATCTGTAGATGCATTAATTGATAATAGTAGAAGAGGAAGACCAGTTACAGGTGCTGGAAATAGACCTTTAAAATCTTTATCAGATATGTTAAAAGGAAAACAAGGTAGATTCCGTCAAAACTTACTAGGTAAGAGGGTTGACTATTCTGGACGTTCTGTTATCGTAGTTGGACCAGAATTAAAGATTTATCAATGTGGACTTCCAAAAGAAATGGCAGTTGAATTATTTAAACCATTTGTTATGAAAGAATTGGTAGCAAAAGGAATAGCACAAAATATTAAAAGTGCAAAAAGAATGGTAGAAAGATTAAAACCAGAAGTATGGGGAATATTAGAAGATGTTATAAAAGACCATCCAGTAATGTTAAACCGTGCTCCTACACTACATAGATTAGGTATTCAAGCATTTGAACCAGTTTTAGTAGAAGGTAGAGCTATAAAACTTCACCCATTAGTTTGTGAAGCATTTAATGCTGACTTCGACGGAGACCAAATGGCTGTGCATTTACCATTATCTTTAGAAGCACAAGCAGAAGCAAGATATTTAATGCTTGCAACAAATAACTTATTAAAACCACAAGATGGTAAACCAGTTGCTGTACCAAGACTAGACATGGTTTTAGGAAGCTATTATTTAACAATGACATTAGATGGTGAAAAGGGAGAAGGAAAATACTTCAAAGACCCAGATGAAGCAATTATGGCTTTTGAAAATCATGATGTTGGAATACATGCAAAAATCTTTGTAAGAGTTACAAAGGAAATAGATGGAGAAAAGAAATCTAAGAAAATAGAAACTAGTGTTGGTAGAATTATTTTCAACCAAGGAATTCCTCAAGATTTAGGATTTATTGATAGAAAAGAAGATCCATTCCAATACGAAATTAATTTCCCAGTTATGAAAAAATCAATGGGACAAATTATTGAAAGAGTAATTCGTGTACATGGTGTAGTTGAATCTGCTGAAGTAATTGACTATATAAAAGCTTTAGGATTCAAATATTCAACACTTGCAGGTATTACATTCTCAATGAGTGATGTTAAAGTACCAGCAGCTAAAAAAGGATTACTAGAAGAAGCTGATAAACAAATAGAAACAATCAGAAAACAATATGCAAGAGGATTAATAACAAATGACGAAAGATATAACTCAGTTATCAAAGTTTGGGAAGATGCAACTAAGAAAATTAGTCAAGCAATGGAAGATAACTTTGATGATTTAAACCCAATATATATGATGGTTAAATCTGGAGCCAGAGGTAACATGAACCAATTAAGACAAATTGCTGGTATTCGTGGACTTATGGCTAGTACAACAGGTAAAGCAGTAGAAATTCCTATCAAATCATCATTTGCAGAAGGATTAGATGCATTAGAGTACTTCATTTCTGCTCATGGTGCACGTAAAGGACTTTCAGATACAGCTTTAAGAACAGCCGATTCAGGATACTTAACAAGAAGATTAGTTGATGTATCTCAAGATATTATTGTAAGAGAACATGATTGTGGAACACATGAAGGTTTAATTGTTTATGATATTAAAGATGGAAATCAAATAATTGAAAAAATGCAAGAAAGAATTATTGGTAGATATGTTGTAAATGATGTTTATGATCCAAATACAAATGAACTTATTGTTGACACAAATACTATGATTACAGAAGATATAGCAGAAAGAATTGTAGCAAGTGGAATCGAAAGATTAGAAGTACGTTCTGTATTAGCTTGTCGTTCAAAACATGGTGTATGTCAAAAATGTTATGGTATGGGACTTGCAAGAAGAGACTTAGTGTCAATTGGCGAATCAGTAGGTATAATTGCTGCTCAATCAATTGGTGAACCTGGTACACAGCTTACAATGAGAACAATTCACTCTGGTGGTGTTGCCGGTGTTGCCGATATTACTCAAGGTCTTCCTAGAGTTGAAGAATTATTTGAAGCTAGAAAACCTAAGGGTGTTGCAATTATTTCTGAAATTGCAGGTAAAGTAAAAATTAAAGAAACAAAGAAGAAGAAAGAAGTTGTTGTTACATCAAGTGATGATTCAAGAACTTACACAATTCCATTTGGTTCTAAAATGAAAGTAAAAGATGGAGACATGGTTGATGTTGCAGATCCATTAATCGAAGGTTCAATCAATCCATCAGAAATATTAACATTAAAAGGACCAGAAGGAGTATATGAATACTTAACTTCAGAAGTTCAAAAAGTTTATAGAAACCAAGGTGTTGATATCAATGATAAACACGTTGAAGTTATTGGTAGACAAATGCTTAAAAAGGTTAGAGTTGATGATAATGGAGATACAGATATGTTCCCAGGATCATTAGTAGATATGTATGAATTTGAAGATAAAAATAATGAAACTATAGCAGAAGGAAAACGACCAGCAACAGGTAAGAGAGTGTTATTAGGTATTACAAAAGCATCTCTTGCAACAGAAAGTTTCTTATCAGCAGCATCATTCCAAGAAACTACAAGAGTTCTTACAGATGCAGCTATTAAAGGAAAAGTTGATGATTTAATTGGACTAAAAGAAAATGTTATTATAGGAAAATTAATACCAGCTGGAACAGGAATGAAAAAATATCAAGATATTCGTATTGATACAGAGAAGAAAACTGAAGAAGTTACAGAATAGGGAGGAAGGGACGTTTCTTCCTTTTCCCTTTTTAGAGGGAAGAGGGGACGTTCTTTTTTTTCCCTCTAAAAAGTGAAAAAGGGACATTCCTTAGTTTATTAAAAATAAAGTTATTAAATCTAATATTTTCGACAATTTTTTCGATACACATAATTAGAAAAATGCTATAATATTTATAATTTCCATACATAACTTCTTTACCATTTGAATAAAATATAGATAAATACTATATTTAATAAGATAAAGAGGAGGAGATTATGTTTATATTCAATATTATTTTTATTCTAATAATTATAAATTTTTTATTTTTTTGGTCATTATTAATTGGTTCAAATAAATTCAAAACAAATCAAGAAAAATATATGGATGATATATTACAGATGGAATTTTTAAAAAAATTTTGAAAAAGTACTTACTATTTGATATAATGTAGAAAGTGAAATTAGATTAAGTTACAAACACTAAAAAGAATTGGAGTTATGTATGGGAGAAAAAGAAAAATTTATGATGGAAGCTTTAAAAGAGGCAAAAAAAGCATATGATAAGTTAGAAGTACCGGTAGGCGCAGTGATAGTAAAAGAAGGTAAAATTATAGCAAGAGCACATAATTTAAAAGAAACAAAAACGGATACAACAAAACACGCTGAAATATTAGCAATCCAGAAAGCAAGCAGAAAATTGAAATCATGGAGATTATTAGATTGTGATATGTATGTCACTCTTGAACCATGTTCAATGTGTGCAGGTGCGATGATTAATTCACGTATCAGAAAAATATATATTGGTACGCAAGATGCTAAAACAGGAGCTGTTGGTTCAGTATTTAATTTATTTAATGATTATACTTTTAATCATAAGGTTGAAGCTGAGACTGGAATATTAAAAGATGAATGCGAAAATATTTTACAACAATTTTTTAAAGAATTAAGAAAAAGCAAAAAGTAAATATAAAATAAAAAAATAAAAACCTTAGTGTATAAAAATCAAAATATTTGTTTATACATCAAGGTTTTTTATATTATAATAAAATACTGCATTATAATTGTTTTTATTAACTTATTTTTTAAATGATGTCAGTATTATGATGTTTTTTAAAATAATTTTCATATTTTTCAATTGCTGTGTCTGGATTGTAAATACCTGTAAAATCTTTAATGGGAGCAAATTCTTCATTTTCATCAACTCTTAAAAGTAACATATCATCAAAATAAGAAAAGGCATCAAATATGAAATTTTCAAATTTAAAAGTATTTGGTTTTTCAGGAACTTGTTTTACTCCTTCAAAATTTACAAAGGCATTTTTCTTAAATGCTCGATGATATTTTAGATTTATAGTGCTCATTTTTTCAATTGCTTCTATACTCATTATATGAGATAAGATATTTGCTTCTCTGTATAAATATGTATTGGTATTTTCAATTTTTGATTCAGATAAGTCTAATGTTATATCATTATAGTCTAAAATTGATGGTTTTCCATTTTTTTTGCAGTATACAGCTGTTTTTTCTAAAGGATCTTTTTTGAATATTGATTTTGAACCAACTTGTAATCTGTTATTAATAATTAGTCCTAGAAATATTGGATCACAGTTTTTAAGTAAAACGTTATCAATTCCACCAAATGAAACCCATTTAATATTTTCTGAATTTAAAATGTCTATAATGTTATTTTTTTTCATTGAATTAAATACGTTTCCATTTCCATTTGATGCTTCTTTAATAATATAAGGCTCTTGTAATATTAATTTTCCATTTAAATCAACTAAAGGAAGTTTATCTTGCTTAAAGAAAGTGATTTTTTCTTTAGGATAGCCAAAATAATTATTTAAACTAAAGAATGATTTAGTTTGGTTATCATTTTCTTCACTTGTCATTATAAACCAGTGAATTATAGTGTTATAGGTAGTGTTTGCAAGTTTTATGTCTTCAGCCATAATTTGAAATAGCGATTTTCTGTATGGTTTTAAATTTAAAGGATAAGTTCCTTTTGGACCTTTATATCCAAGACGTGTGCCTTGACCACCAGCCATTGTTACTACAGCAAAATTACCATTTTTTATAATGGGTTCACCAATTTTTTGGTAAGAAATGATTTCATTTTTATTTAACAAATTTTTTTCTATATGATTTAGAGGTGATATTTTTGTTTTTGGGTCATCTAAAAAAGAGTTTTTATATAGTGTTAAAATTTGTTCAAAATTTATACTTAATATTTGATTTATTAGCATGTTTTGTTGGTCTACTGAAAGATCATCATAAAATGTTAATAAATGTTCTTGATTATATTTTTTTAAAATGTGCTTAGTGAGAGATAATTTATCTTTCATAATTTTTCCCTTCTAAATTAATATATAATTTATAAAAAAGATATATTATTAGTTATCTGTTTGATATAGCAGACATTAAACTTTTAATTGTTTCTTCTTTATTTGGCATATCAGATTTTTTTAAATCTTTAATTTCTTTTTCTATATTGTAAGGAACTCTAACTAATTGAAAAGATATAGAAGAAAGATTTGTGCTATTTAGATTACCTTCTAATATAATATAAGATGCAACTGTTGAAAATATGTTAGTTTTATCATTTATATTATTATTTAGCATTTCTATTGGAACACCTACACTACCAGGATTAAATATAGTTTTATTTTTATAACGGACAATAAGAGGAGTATGTATATGTCCATATCCAATAATATCAGGAATAGGGTCTTCTTTTGATTTGGATATAAAAGAAGTATTGTCAAATAATTTATCTGGTGTTATTTCAATAGAATTATTATCACCGTGAGAATACATTGGGTTGAAAATTTGTGTTAAGCTATAAGGAGAGGCATGAAATAATCTTATTAAATGTCCACTAAGGTAAAATTCATAAGATTTTGGTAAAGTTAATATATAATTAGCGTTATTTTCTCCTATTTTGTTTCTTGTCCAGAAATTTTTATTTTTTGATTCTGGTTTACAGATTTCATAATCACAATTTCCAAGTAAAATTATCTCACATTCTTTTTTTAGTATATCTAGTACTAAATCTGGGTGTGTACATTTTGTTATATTATCACCAAGTGAAATGATTTTTGAAATTTGTTTATTTTTAATATCGGTTAATACTTCGTTTAGAGCTGTAATATTACCATGTACATCAGAAATAATTGCAATTTTATCCATGTTTAATTTTGTTAGTTTAAAACTAACAAACCTCCTTATTAAAATATATAAATATTTTACAACAAATTTGGGTAAAAAGCTACAATAATATTGAAAATATTTGAGATTTTAACTTGTATAATAAAAATTAAGAACAAATTTTATAAATGGAATTAAGTTTGAAAAATAATTGTAAAATATAATATTTTTAATCAAATTTTGTTCCTTGAAAGAAAGGAAATGGTTGTAAATATGAAAATTTAATTGAAAAATAAATTATAAAATAGTATAATACTGCTAAAGAGGTGAAAAGATTGTTTAATTTAATAAAAGATGATTTTGATGAGAATATTGATGATATTATGAATTCAATTAATAAGATATTAGAAAATGATACAGAAAATAAAGAAAAAGAAGTAAAAAAAGAGGAGAAGAAATAAAATGGCAAATTCAAAAATAATAGTAGTAGAAGGACCACAAGGAGCTGGAAAAACAACAATAACAGATTTTTTAAGACACACATTACCATATTCAAATTTATATAGATTATCAGGAACTGCTGATAGTACAGCTGCAGGAAAGAAAAAAGCTGAGGAAATGTATATTGATTTATTAGATTATATGAAAAAGTTAGAAAATAAAAGTATAAATTTGATTTTTGATAGAACATTTTTTACAGAAGAAAATTATTGTAGATTAGGAATAAAAGAATATACATTTACAGATGTGTATGAAAAACTATTAGATCAATTTGCTAAATTGGATTTTGATATATATTATATAACATTATATTTACAAGATGAAAATGAGTATGTAGAAAGACTAAAAAGAGATGGGAAAGCTGTTTTTAAAGGAGCTGAATTTAAAGCTGAAAGTAGTATAAAACAACAAAGAGTTTACTTGGAAATGTCAAAGGAAGTAAAGGAAAAATATAATAATATCAATGTTTTAGATATTGCTAATGATAAAGATTTAGAAGAAATAAAAAAAGAAATAAGAAAATTTTTAAATTACTAATAAGATAGATAAAGAAAAATGAAGATTAAATGAGATAAATAGAGAAAAAACTATAAAATATGCAAAAACATAATCTAGAAATTGATTAAAGGCTTAAAAAAGTTTTTAAATAAATTGGAATATTTTTTTTAATCTGTTATAATATTAATTGATGGTGCATTATTCTAGTCGTACTTAAAGTTATGAGGGTGGGGCTAAAAATCCACTAAAGGGCACATCGTTGAAGTTTCTTGTTTATGCGCGGAATGCCAGTTTTGTGTGTGAGCAGGGAGTAAAGAGGTTAGGGTAGTATGTAATGGCATATATATGATTCCCTGGTTTCGCGGAGACTTAAATAGAAAAATTTAAGTGAAACCTATGTTGAGTGCCAAGACACGAAATACATAGAGTAGCCTGTCTTGAGTGAAGGTATTGGGATTAGTTTATCACGAGTAAATAATGTTTTGGCCAAATGTTTTTTACTTTAATTATGAAATTGCATTTGCAAAAAAGACTAATAACTTTATAAAAAGTATGTTAAGGAAAACTTCTAGAATGTTTGCTTTATCAAAAAGCTTGAAAATCTAGGGATTAAGGTACGGATTTAAGTGGCGATCTGGTGGCTAAATATAAATTTAGTTAGTTCCCTTAAACGGAAACGGCTATAACAGTAATGTTAAGCGGGAAGTAGAGAAATTCAACCAGACCTAAACCGTAAAATTTACTTAGGTTTTTACCATCTAACTTAATTATTTAGAAATTAAAAGGTAAGCTGAGGCTTACCTTAATTCATATTATAGGAAGTTCGGAGAACTTTCCTATAATGAATATATTGCACAGAAATTTGCTTTGCAAATTTCGCACACGAATAAAGACACGGACTTTAAAATGTTTTAATAAGTACAAAATTATTAATGTTCGCTTTTATTCTATTATATTAAAGTTCTAAAAGAGAGGAAATTATAAAATGAAAAAAACGGAAAACAAAAAAGAAGAAAATAAAAAAGAACACTCGAATATGAGTTGGCCAGTACAAGCTTTTATATTAACTTTTATACTATCAATTATGTTTTCATATGTTTCAACAAATGGAGTATCAAACTTAAGTTTAATACCTGCATTTTTGATTTTAGTATTAGTTATATTAATAGGTGTGTTTTTTGATATTATAGGAGTTGCAGTAACTGTTGCAAATGAAGAAGAATTTCATGCAAAAGCAACAAAAAAAGTAAAAGGGTCAAAAGATTCAATAAAATTAATAAAAAATGCTCCTAAAGTTGCAAATATATGCGCCGATGTTATAGGTGACATTTGTGGTGTACTTAGTGGTTCTATTAGTGCATTAATTTCTTTGAAAATAGCAAATGAAATAAAATTACCTTTTGATATACAATTTATATTAAGTGCTTTAGTATCAGCTATAACAGTTAGTTTTAAAGCCTTTGGAAAGGACCTTGCAAATAAAAAATCAACTGCTATTGTGCATAAGGTTGGAATTGTTTTGAATAAATTTAGAAAAAAATGAGATAAGTAGTTTATCTCATTTTTTTTCTTTTTGAATATTGATTATTTAAAATGATATGTGTATTTTAATTCATTTCTTTTAGTTCAAACTTATATTCATTTATAGGAACACTATTAAAGTATATTTTTTCTGGAGCAATATCTTCACCAGTACTCCACTTTAATGTTATTCCAAAAATTTTTACTTTTTTAAAATTATCTTTGTTTCTTAAATTTTTATAATAATCAAATTTTAACATTTCTTTCATATCATAAATCTTTTCTTCATTATTTTTAAATTTTATATATAATAAATAATTTTCTAAAGGTTTTACTTCAATTGGTAATTCTTCTATTTGGTTGTCCATATTTACATTCCCCCTAATATAAATATTATTTTAAAGGCTCAATGGTAAATGTTCCGTTTCCGTTTTGTAACATATTCCATAGAGTTATTAAATCTTCTTTTCTTAATTCAATCCAAGCTACAATTAGTTTTTTTGTTTATTTGGGATTTTTCCAGATAATATATTTCCATTAAAATCAAAAGTACATCTATGTTCTGCATATTGTACATGGATATGAGGTAAGTGATGTTTGTCAATATCGTTGAAATACATACTGATAATAATTCCGTAAAATTGAGAAACTATAGGCAATAAATATCACCTCCACTATTATAACATTTTAAAATATCAATTTCAACAAATTTGAAAAATTTACTATAGAATTATAGTAGAAATAAAAAATGAATTAATATAATATTTATATCACATTATTTTACATAATATAATAGCTGGACGAAAAAATAATATAAAATTTACATTTGCAATTTTATTAAGTGAATAAATAAGCAAGCTTTAAAGAGTAAAAATAAATTAAAGCTTGCTTTTGATTATTTAAAAATGTATAATTTCGTTATAAATTTCAATAGCAAAATTATCAGTCATACCAGAAATATAATAAATAATTGATTTATAAAAATCTAAAGGATTTTCAAGAGAAAATAAAACTTCATTTTTAAGTTTTAAAATATCTCTATTTCCACAATCATAATAATTTTGCAAAAAATCATTAAAACTTTCATATAGCTTAGGATATGGATTTTTTAAAGTTTCTAAATTTTTAAAAGTGTTTAATCCATCATATTTAGATTTTAATGTATTGTATATTTCTGTTAATACTAATTTAAAATATCTAGTTGATGGCTTAATTCTTTCAGAACTATATATGTTTTTATAATTAAATTCTTTAATTTTATCCATTAATTTTAAATAATGTTCTGAAAACTGTAATCCTTTTTCTGGCGATGAATTTTCGCATAAGTCATGAATTAAATTATTAATTATTACAGTATTATTAATTGGTTCATTAGTATCAGTAACATCTAGTAAGTTATATAAATCTCCTAAATTTTCATCTAAAATATTTAAAGTAATAGCATCTTCTATATCTCTACAGATGTAAGAAATTTTGTCTGATATTTTTACAACACAGGCTTCCCAAGTATATGGAGCATATTGATTTGGGTAAGAGTAATTTGATAAATCAATAAATTCTGTTCGAGGTTTTACAGAGTTTTCGTCTATTTCTCCACAATGGGATATGATGCCATCTCTGACAGCATATGTTAAATTCAAATTTTGCATAAATTTATTATTATCTTCTAATAATTCAATGTTATCAACCATATTTAATCCGTTTTGTTCATGCCAAAAAGGATAACCAATGTCTTTCATAGAAATTTCTGATAATATTTTCTCTCCTTCATGTCCAAAGGCACTATGACCAATATCATGTGCAACAGAGATAGCTCGGGTTAGTTCAGTATTTAGACCTAAATATTTGGCTATAGTGTAACTTATAGATTCAACATGTGTTACATGCTCTATTCTTGTACAAATGTGGTCATTTTCAGGTGAAAAGAAAACTTGAGTTTTATGTTTTAATCTTCTGTATCCATTACTATGTATTATTCTAGTATAATCTCTTTGGAATTCACTTCTTATATCATTGTTTCTAGCATAAAGAGGTTGTTGTCTACTTATTATATTTTCCCACTTACTGTTTGATGGTGTTGCAGCATAATTTTCAAACTTTTTCATGTTTAACAATCCTTTCTTTTTTTACTAAATTTGTATAAATATTTTACTACAAAAAAGAAGAAAAATCTATATTATTGATTGAAATGGAAAAATTAAAATTGTATAATGTTTGAAAATGAGGAAAATAAAATTGATGCTTTATGGGTTGATATTTATTAATAGAGGGTGGAAAAAGTTTGAGAAATAATTATAAAATACAGTAGTTTTAATCAAATTTTGTGCCTTGAAAGAAAGGAATGTTCGTAAAGATGAAAGTTTTAATAACAGGGGCTTCTTCAGGAATAGGAAGAGATATGGCAGAAATTTTTGCACAAAAAGGATATAATTTAGTATTAGTGTCAAGGTCAGAGGAAAAGTTGCAAAAAGTAAAAGAAAACATATTAAAAAATAATAAAGTAGATATAGAAATAGTATCGATAGATTTATCAAATGAACAAAATTGTAAAGAACTCCACAATCGTGTAAAAGATGTGGATATCTTAGTTAATAATGCGGGATTTGGGGATTGTGGAGAATTTACAAAAACAGATTTGGAAAAAGAATTAAAAATGATAAATACAAACATTGTAGCATATCATATTTTAACAAAATTATATTTAAAAGATATGAAAGAAAAAAATAGTGGAAAGATATTAAATGTTGCATCAATTGCTGGATTTATGCCAGGACCATTAATGGCAACATATTATTCTACAAAATCATATATTGTAAGATTATCTGAATCAATAAGAGAAGAGTTAAAAAAAGATAAGTCAAAAGTTCAAATAAGTATTTTGTGTCCAGGACCAGTTGCAACTGATTTTAATAATGTTGCAAATGTAAAGTTTCATATGAGAGAAGCAAGTAGTGATAAAGTGGCAAAATATGCTGTTAAAAAATTGCTAAAAGGAAAGTTTTATATTATACCGGGATTAGATGTGAAAGCTGGAATCTTTTTTAGTCGCTTTGTGCCAAGTAGTTTTGTTGCGAAAATAACTTATAGAGTACAAAAAAGAAAAATTCGCTAAAACCCTTGACAAATGAACAAAAATAGTGTAAAGTATATTAGCATTACAAAAAGAGGTAGTTGTTATGGATAAAAACGTTAAAGTAAGTATATTGTGTGATTTGTATGGAAAATTATTAACCGAAAAACAATTTCAATTCTTAAATGACTACTATAATAATGACTTGTCTTTATCAGAAATAGCAGAAAATAACCAAATTACAAGGCAAGCAGTTAGAGACATTATAAAGAAGGGAGAGAATAAACTTTTCGAATATGAAGAAAAGTTGTTGTTTATGAAAAGGACGTTGAATCAAGAAAAAAAGATTGAACAAGTATTATCAGAATTAACAAAAATTCAAAAGGATTCATCTGATAAAAAAGTTGCAAGCATCTTGGAAACAATAAAAAAAGAATTAAATTGTTTAGTATAGGGAGGTAAATATATGGCTTTTGAAGGATTATCTTCTAGGTTACAAGAAATAACAAGAAAACTTAAAGGAAAAGCAAGAATTACAGAATCAGATTTAAAAGATATGTTAAGAGAAGTTAAACTTGCATTATTAGAAGCTGATGTAAACTATAAAATTGTTAAAGAATTTATTTCTAATATTCAACAAAAAGCGTTAGGACAAGATGTTTTAAAATCTTTGACACCAGGGCAACAAGTTATAAAAATTGTAAAAGATGAGTTAGTTGAATTATTAGGAGGAACAGAAAGTAAAGTTAACTTTTCATCTAATCCACCAACAATTATAATGCTAGTCGGATTACAAGGTTCTGGTAAAACAACTACAGCAGGAAAACTTGCTAACTTATTTAGAAAACAAGGTAAAAAGCCATTACTAGTAGCATGTGATATTTATAGACCAGCAGCTATTAAACAATTACAAGTTGTTGGAGCACAGCTAAATATACCAGTATATGCAAATGAACAATCAAAAGATGTTGTACATATTGCAAAACAAGCAATGAATGTGGCAATGTCAAAATTGAATGATGTAATAATTCTAGATACAGCTGGTCGATTACAAATTGATGAGGCTTTAATGGAAGAATTACAAAATGTAAAGAAAAGCGTAAGACCTCATGAAATATTATTAGTTGTCGATTCTATGACAGGTCAAGAAGCTGTAAATGTTGCAGAAACATTTAATGAAAAAGTAGGAATAGACGGAATAGTTTTAACAAAACTTGATGGAGATACACGTGGTGGTGCTGCACTTTCTGTAAAAAAAGTTACAGGAAGACCAATCAAATTTGCTGCTACAGGTGAAAAATTAAGTGATATAGAAGTATTCCATCCAGACAGAATGGCATCAAGAATTTTAGGAATGGGCGATATTTTAGCAGTTATAGAAAAAGCTGAAGAGGCTTTTGATATGGAAGAAGCTGAAAAATTAGAAAAGAAAATGAGAAAAAGTGAATTAGACTTAGACGATTATCTAGCACAACTAAGACAAGTAAAAAAGATGGGTTCATTTTCATCATTATTAAAACTAATTCCTGGAATGAATCAAATAAAAGACCTTAAAGTAGATGACAAAGAATTTGTAAAAATAGAAGCAATTATTTGTTCCATGACTAAAAAAGAAAAAAGAAATACAAAACTTTTAAATGCAAGTAGAAGAATAAGAATTGCAAAAGGTAGCGGAACAACGGTTCAAGATATCAATAAATTTATAAAATCTTATGAGATGACACAAAAAATGATGAAACAACTTAAACAAAATAAAGGTGGAATGAAGAAATTGATGAATGGACTAGATGAAAATGCTTTGAAAAATTTTAAAATATAGAAGTAATTTATAGATTTAATTACAAAAATATTTTAAATTAATAGAAATATAAAAAATATGTAAGAGCTTTACTTTATAAGAATTAAATTAGTTATTAAATTTTTAAATTTATATATAATTTTGAAGAAGAGTGTCCCTCTATCCCTTTTTGAAGGGAAAAAGAAGGAACGTCCCTTTTTCCCAGGAGGTGAAAAAAATGGTAAAAATTAGATTACAAAGAGAAGGAAAGAAAAAAGCTCCTTTCTATCATATTGTTGTTGCTGACTCAAAAAGCCCAAGAGATGGTAAAATAATTGAAAAAATAGGAACATATAATCCTATGACAGAACCATCTACAATTGTATTAGATATGGAAAAAGTTTCTCAATGGATTAAAAATGGTGCTAAACCAACAGATACAGTTAAAGCTTTAATCGAAAAAGCATCTAAATAATTAAAGCAACGTAATTTGCTCTAGTTTAAATCAAGATAAAACAAGATTTAAACAGAAAAGTATTGACTTACGAAAGGAAGGACTAAAATGAAAGAGATATTAGAAACTATTATATGCAATTTAGTTGATAATAAAGAAGCTGTTGAAATCAAAGAACTAGAAGGCGAAAAATCAGTTGTATTTGAAGTCAAAGTTGCAGAAGAAGACATGGGAAAAATAATTGGAAAACAAGGTAGACTTGCAAAATCTATTAGAACTGTAATGAAAGCAGTAGCTGGTAGAGAACAAAAAAGAGTTACTATAGAATTTATTGGATAAATGGAGTAGTAGTATATGCAAGAATTTTTAGAAATAGGTCAAATTGTTAATACTTTTGGAATTAAAGGAATGGTCAAAATTAAGCCATTTACAGATGATATCAATAGATTTGATAGATTGAAGAAAGTATATGTAGTAAATAAAACATCAAAAAAAGAATATGAAATAGAAGAAGTAAAATATCATAAAGATATGGTACTTATGAAACTTAAAGGAATTGATAAAGTAGAAGAAGCAGAACTGCTTAAAAATTTCTATTTAGAAGTAAAAAGAGAAGATGAACCAGAATTAGAAGATGATACATATTACATTGTAGATTTACTTCGGACTAGAAGTTTATTCTGATGAAGGTAAACTTTTAGGAATTTTAGATGATATATTTAATACAGGAAGCAATGACATTTATGTTGTAAAAGATGAGCTTGGAAAACAATTATTATTACCAGCAATATCAGAAGTTGTAAAAGAAATCAACTTAAATGAAAAAAAGATAATTGTACATATTTTGGAGGGTTTAATATAAATGCAATTTAATGTATTAACATTATTTCCTGAAATGTTTATGAGCTTACAAGAAAGTATAATTGGTAAAGCTACAGAAAAGGGGATAATAGATATAAATTTAATAAATATTAGAGACTTTTCAAAAAATAAACATAAAAAAGTTGATGACACACCATATGGTGGAGGAGCTGGAATGGTTATGATGCCAGATGTAGTATATGATGCTTACAATTCTATAATTGCAAAATCAAAATGCAATGAAAAAATAAGAACAATATACATGTCACCACAAGGAAAAAAATTAGACCAAAAAAAAGTGGAAGAATTATCAAAAGAAAAGCAAATAATCATTCTCTGTGGACATTATGAAGGGATTGACCAAAGAGTAATTGATGAGATTGTTGATGAAGAAATTTCAATGGGGGATTATGTATTAACAGGAGGAGAATTACCAGCAATGGTATTAATCGATAGTGTTAGTAGATATGTACAGGGAGTTCTAAAAGAGGATTCGACAAAAGAAGAATCTTTTTCACAAGGACTACTTGAATATCCACAATATACAAGACCAGAAATTTTTAATGGAAAACAAGTACCAGAAGTTTTACTAACAGGTCATCATAAAAATATTGAAAAATGGAGAAGAGAGCAAAGCTTAATAAATACTTTATTAAAAAGACCAGATCTTTTAGAAGAAGTAGAATTATCTGATGAGGATAGAAATATTCTAAGAAAATTAGAACTATCTGATAAAGATAAAAAGTTTTAGAGAATATAAAATGATGTGCCAAATATTTTTAAATAATCGTTTGCGTATGGTTATGAGGGCACCGCTCAAAATAAAGAAGGAGGTAAATTCTAAAATGGATATTATAAAATCAATTGAACATGAACAATTAAAAAATAAAATACCAGAATTAAAAGTTGGAAATACAGTTAAAGTTCATGTAAGAATTAAAGAAGGAAACAAAGAAAGAATCCAAGTTTTCGAAGGAATTATTATTAAAGTACAAGGTGGAGGAGTTAACCAAACATTTACAGTAAGAAAAACATCTTACGGTGTTGGTGTAGAAAAAACATTCTTAATTCACTCACCATTAGTTGAAAAAGTAGAACTAGTAAGAGTTGGTAAAGCTAGAAGAGCTAGATTATTCTACTTAAGAGACAGAGTTGGTAAAGCTGCTAAAACTAAAGAACAAGTTGGAGCTAGAATTGAAAATAGAGAAATTACAATTAAAGAAGATTTAGTAGAAGAACCAGCTGCTGAAGAAGTTAAAGAAGACGTTGTAGAAGCACCAGTAGCTGAAGCAACAGAAAATAAAGCTGAATAATTTTATAATAAAGTACATATACTATTTTGAATGTAATAGCGAATATGTATAAACATAAAAGACTAAGTGCGTAATTGCATTTAGTCTTTTATGTTGTAATTAATGTAATAAAGTACATGAAAGTAAAAAACGTTTCAAAAAAAGTTATTTTGTCTAAACAAAATAACTTGACAAAATTACTAAGTTATTTTACAATACTATTAGGGAAGTGGTAATATGTTAAAAAGAGAACTATATTTATCAAAAATTAGAGGATTCTATGATAGTGACCTTATAAAAATATTAGTAGGTATTAGAAGATGTGGAAAGTCAGTTATTTTGACACAAATTATAGAAGAATTAAAAGAAAAAGGAATAACTGATAATCATATCATTTATATAAACTTTGAATATATAGAGTATGAAGAATTAAGAGATTATAAAAAGCTAAATTCATATATTAAAGAACAAATAAAAGACGAAAATTTATATTATATATTTTTAGATGAAATTCAAAATGTAGATAATTTTGAAAAAGTTATAAATTCTTTAAGAGCATCATTAAAAAATGTTAGTATATTTATAACAGGTTCTAATAGTAAATTGTTGTCAGATGAACTTTCTACTGTCTTATCAGGTCGATATGTTGCTTTTAATATAAATCCATTGAATTATAAAGAGTATGTTGAATTAACTGGAAAAGTTCCAAAAGATGATAATACATTTTGGGATTTTGTAAAATGGGGAGGATTACCTAATAGAATTCAATTTACAGACGAAAATAATATAAAAGATTATTTGCATAGTGTTTTTGATTCTATAATATTAAGAGATGTAGTAGAAAGATTGGGTTTAAAAGATAGAGAACTATTTAATTTAATACTTCAATATGTGGTAGATACTACAGGGAGAGAATTTTCAGCTAATAATATAATTAAATTTTTAAAAACAGAAGGAAGAGATGTATCTACTGTAACACTATATAATTATTTAGAAGCATTATGTAAGGCATTAATAATAAGAAAGGTTTATAGATATGATATACATGGAAGAGCAGTGTTAAAAACATTAAATAAATACTATATGACAGATTTAGGAATCGCTCAAATAAAAAATAATAATTTTGATATAAATAGAACTTTTGCTCTAGAGAATGTGGTCTATAATGAATTAATTACAAGAGGATACGATGTTTATATAGGAAAAACTAAAAAAGGTGAAGTAGACTTTATTGCCAAAAAGTTTAATGAAATTAAATATATACAAGTCACATATATACTTGCAGATGAAAAAGTAATAGAAAGGGAATTTGGAGCTTTTGATTCTATAGATGATAATTATCCAAAGTATGTAATAAGTTTAGACAAAATAGATTTTTCAAGAAATGGAATTATTCATAAAAATATTATAGATTTTTTGCTAGATGAGAATTTTTAAAAATACCCCCATTTTACTATTTTGTAAAATGGGGTAAAGTATCTTTATAATTTAATAAACAATAAGCATAAAAATACATAAGCATACCTAAATACTTTTTTCTGACAAAAACGATTAAAGATTTCTTGATAAGATTCATTCAAAGCACAATATTTATCTACTAAAGTCAAAATATAACTTTCTTTATATTTTGGTAAAGCTAAAGTTACTGGCCACATGTGTTTTACAATAATATCTTTTTCTTTTTCATTCAAATCAAATAATTTAGAAGCATTGTCATATGCAGTTTGTGGATGAGTAAAAGCATGGAGACCTTTTCTACCATTTTGCCTTTTACGCCAGTCATATAAAAATAAATCATGAACCATAGCAGCTCTACTGCAAGAAATATAATCTAAATTAAATTTTTTACACAATAAATAGCAATAATAAGATGCTACTAAACAATGTTCAAAACAAGTTGTTTCATAGTGTTGTTTAAAATCATGCATTTGTTTTACAGTATTATTTTCTATCATATCTGAAATTATACTAATAAAATATTTATCAGCATATATTTTTTGTAATAATTTATCCATTAAAAAGCGTCCTTTGTATTAAGATTTTTCTAATATTTATTTTAGTATATATTATTATATGTGTCAATAGTAAGAAATTGTAAATTTATGTTTAGAAACTTAAAATTTGGAAAAAATACATTATATAAAAAATTTAAAGAGGATATGTTATGTGTGATAAAATGAAATGTTTTGAAAATTATGATTATAAATTTATTAGTAATATGATAGAAAATAAAGTTTATAAATTAAAAAAATATGAAGATTATAATAAAAAATACAAGGAACTTTTTGATAGAATTGATAATTTAGAAGCTACATTATCTGAAAAACAGAAAGATGATTTTAATAAAATTGTAAAATTATTTTATGAAACAGAAGAATATTATTTTGCTTTTTCATATTATTTAGGAGAAAAGCATGCTAAAGACATTTTTAAATAACTATTATAAAAACAAAAAACTTATAAATTGAATTTTTGCCTTATTTATAAGTTTTTATTTTTCTAAAAAATAATCAATAAAATATAATATACTTTCTTTATCTCTTTTACTGAGCTTTTTAAATTTTTCATCATATATAGAAATGGAATTTTTAATTTCATCATCTAATAAATCATATAATATAATATCTGGAGTAATTTTATATGCATTACATAATTTTAATAGAGTGTCTATACTACCTTTAGAAAGACCTCTTTCAATTTGACTAATGTGCCTTGGTTCTAATCCTGTTAATTCTGAAACTTGATTTTGTGTTAAATTGTTTTTTTGTCTATAGTATTGGCATATTTTTCCGATATGCTCATTAATATTCTTTTTCTTCATTATAAAATATATCCTTTCTATTTCTTGTTTTAATTTACTTATTCATTATAGTATAACCTTTTACAAATTTTGTGAATGATTTTATATTTGATAAATATCTATTATAAATTGACAAAAAATACAAAAAATATTTACAAATTGTTTTACTAATGGTAAAATTACAATTGATAAAAAACGTATTTAAATTTATATAATACAAAAGAAAGAAATGAGGAAAAACAAAATTTTAATATATAATGTTTTAAACGTTTAAAATTTGGAAAAAATAAAAATAACAAAAGATGGGGAGGAAATTATGAAAGTAAAAAACAAAATTTTAACAGCAATGGTATTTGGGACTATATTATCAGGACTTATTATACCAAATAAAGCAAATGCTGCTTTACAATCTAATGGAGGAACACCTGAAATTAAAAGTTCAAAAGATTGGATGATACAAATTAGACAGATGCAAGAATTAGGAGGAACTTTAGGAAGAACTGATAGTATTAATACAACTAATTTAATGGGGAATTCTACAGATTTGGATATTCATATGGAAAAAAATACAGAATATGGTGCAATGGCAATACTTTCTGCTTCTGCATATGGAAATCCAAATAAAATAGAAAATGGAGGAACTACAACCGGTAACTCTACTGGAATAGTAATTAATACATCTAATTATGAAAAAGTTTCGGCTGTTACAAATGATACATCATTTATGTATAGTAGAGATGTTGCAAATAGATATAAAAATGAATATGACTATATGAATTATGAAAGAAAGCCTGGTGATGCAACAATAGAAACAAGTGCTTGGCATGGTACTGGTGGAATAGGTCAATATTTTAATCATTCAATAACTGTTTTGTGTCGAGCTTACAAAAGTATTTTTGCTTATTATGGTAATGGAGCTTCTAGTGCAGTACCGAGAGAAGATTCAAAATTACCAACCCGTGCAGTTATAGTTGTAGGTACAGGACTATAAAATACTAAAGAACTAAATAGGAGATAAAATTGAAAAATAAAAGGTTAAAATTAAAAGATAAAAAAGGAATAACCTTAATAGCTTTAGTTGTAACAATTGTTATATTGCTAATATTATCAATGGTAGTTATAAATGTAATAACAGGAGAAAATGGACTATTTCAAAGAGCAAAAGAAGCATCATTTAAATCAAAAATGTCAGCAATTGCAGAAGAATATGATATGTATTTAACAGAACAAAAAATAAATAACCTTGATAGCAACGAAGAAATTAAAATATATGCTGGAAAGGTTTTAAAAAATATTATACAAGATGAAGAATTAGATGTAGATGAAAATAATGTGCAAGACATTAGAAAATTACTAAAAAATGTTGGAAAAACAGAAGAAGAGTATGTAATAGTTTATGAAAATAAACTATATTACGTTTCACAAAGTAAAATAAAGAATAATTCTAATCAAACTAAATGGTGTCAGGAAATTGGAATTGCTATTTGGGAATACAATAGTCAAGATGATAATACAGGAATTAAAGTTGTTAATGGAAAATATGAATTAGTAAATGGAGTTTACTTGTGTACACCACAATTAAATGAAGGTTTTATAAAAGAAAATACAAGATATGTAAAAGATGTAAATGGAAATTTAGTTGTAGGTAATTGGATTAATAAAAAACCAGATAATGATTGGTATGATTATAAAAATCAAAAGTGGGCTAATATTTTTGTAGAATCAGAAGGAATAGAGAGTTACTATGTTTGGATTCCAAGATATGTATATAAAATAGATGATGAAAAATCTGTTACTGGAAATGAGAGAATGGATGTAAAATTTGTTGATATAGATAATAGCTATAAAGATCCAAATACGGATGAAAAAACAGATTGGAACACATTACAATCACAAGGATATCAATTACCAGAGGCTTTTATATGGGGAGATGATGATTCTAATAAAACATCAATTCCAGGATATTGGATGAGTAAGTATCAATTATCTGAATTTGTTAATGGAGATAATTATACTGTTAATTATAAAACAGTAGCAACAACATCATCTATAAAAATACAAGAGATAACAACTAGTACAGATAAAGCAATTGCTAAATATACGTATGCTGTTAATGGAAACATTTTACATGAAAGTAATAGTCCAGATGATTATACAATTACAGGATTAGCTAAGGGAAATAAAGCAGTAAATGTAACAGCATTGGATTCAAATGGATGTATTATAGGAAGTATGACAAAATTATATGAAGTTGCAGATGTAAATCCACCGGATTTAACAGGTTTTGATAAAGACACTACATTTTATGTGTATTGGGACGAAAATGGAATAGAACATAATGAAATTCCAATTAGCCAAAATGCACCAGAAGCTTGGTATGATTATGGTACAAGAAATTGGGCTAATATTGTAACAAGAAATGATGGACTTGAAAGCTATTATGTGTGGATACCACGTTATCAATATAGTTTAAATCAAAATACAGAGACATCTTCTGTAAAATTTATTAAAGGAACAGATACAAAGACTGATGAAGGATATCAAATTCCAGAGGCATTTACATGGGGAGACAATGGAGAAAAACAATTAACAGGATATTGGATGGCAAAATATCAATTATCAACAGAAGAAAGTACTGCTAAAATTAGAGCAGAAGTATCAGCAGGTGGAAATGTTATTAGAATTGGAGATATAACAGGAACAGCGTTAACATCAGAAGATGGAAGCGGTAATTCAGTTCCAGTATCAATGAAATATGAATATTATTTAAATGGAAATAAAGTTCATGATGGAACAAGTGCAACAGAAAAATATAGTTATACAGGGCTAAGTTTAAATACAACATATACAGTTAATATTATAGCAAGAAATGCTTCAACAAATGAATATATAGGAGCTATTACAAAAAAAATAAAGACAACAGACGTGTATGCACCAGATTTAACAGGGTTTGACAAAGACACAACATTCTATGTAATTTATAATGATGATGGAACAGAAAAAGAAAGAGTATCAATTAAGAAAAATGCTCCAAGTAATTGGTATGACTATAGTAATAGAAAATGGGCGAATATAGTGACAACAGCAAATGAAACAGAGAGCTATTTTGTATGGATTCCAAGATATGAATATAGAATTTTGGAAGATAGAAAAAATGAAAGTTTAGATAATAAGAGAACAGATGTAAACTTTATAACTACAGATATAACTAATGACAATTGCTCAACAGGATATAAAGTGCCAGAAGCGTTTACATGGGGAGATAATGGAGAAAAACAATTAACAGGATATTGGATGAGCAAGTATCAACTAAGTGAGTAAAAGGCAAATAATATTATAACACAGAGTACTACATTTTTATTTTTATAAATATCAGAAATATATAAAAACTAATAATTAGAGTAAAATTTTGCAAGGAAGGATTAGATTAATTATGAAAAATGCTAATAAGAGATTTAGTAACTTAAAAATAAATAAAAAAATAATGTTAATAGTTGCTAGTATACTTTTATTAGCATCTTTTATTACTGTTATAACAACTCAAATAGTTAATCAAATTAGAATTAAACAATTAGAAAGTAAGTCATTAATTGAATACGAAATAAAAGAATTAATGGAAGATGGAGAAACTTGTAAAATACTTATAAAAGTTAATAGTGTAGAAGGTATTGAAACAATTAAGTATATTAGCCAACAAACAAATAGTGAAGTTGAATTAAAATGTAATGGAAAAATGACTGTTGCAATTGATTATGTTGCAATTGATAAGAAGGATTATGAATTTAAAATAAAGTTAAAAGACAAAGAGGAGCAGACAGAGATTTTACACTTTGAAATTCCAAGGATAGCAGGAAATTATACTTTAATAAATGGATTATATGTAAATGAGCCAGATGTATCAGGATTTGTACAAGAAAATACTAGATACATATATGCTGATAGTAATGGAAACTTAGTTCCTGGAAATTGGTTAACATATGATAAACCACAAAATTGGTATGATTACAAAAATCAAAATTGGGCTAATATTTATTCGGAAAGTAATGGAGTTGATAGTTTTTATGTATGGATTCCAAGATATGTATATAAAGTTGATGAAAGTAATTCAGTAGTCGGAAACGAAAGAATGGATGTTAAATTTATAAATACTGATAATGAATATATTGACGGAGTTACTGGAACAAAATTGACATATAAGGAATTGAAAGAACAAGGATATCAGTTACCAGAGGCTTTTAGTTGGGAAAACAATAAGGATGAACCTTTAATTATTCCAGGATATTGGATGAGTAAATATCAATTGTCTGAATTAGATGAATATAAAATAAATTATAGTTTGGCTGCTAGTAGAACACATTTTAATGTAAATAATTTAACAAATAATACTACAAATGCAACCAAGTACACATATGCAATTAATGGAAAAATTGTTCACGAATCAAATACATTAGAAAATTATTCATTTGATAATACAATGCCAAATGATGTAAATATAATTAATGTGACAGCATTAGATGCAAATGGAAGTATTGTAGGAAGTATGACAAAAAAATTTGAACTTACAGAAGTGAATCCACCAGATTTAACTGGATTTGATAAAGATACAACATTCTATGTATATTGGGATGAAAATGGAGTAGAACATAATGAAATACCAATTAGTCAGGATCCACCATCACAATGGTATAATTATACTTATTCAGAATGGGCAAATATTGTAACAAGAAATGATGGTATGGAGAGCTATTATGTGTGGATTCCACGTTATCAATATTCTTTAGACCAAACTAGTGAAAGGTCTAATGTTCAGTTTATTTTAGGAACTGGAACAGAGACTTTGACAGGATATCAAATTCCAGAAGCATTTACATGGGGAGATGACGGAGAAAAACAATTAACAGGATATTGGATGTCAAAATATCAATTATCAACAGAGGAAGCAACAGCTAGGATTAATGCAGAAATATCAGCAGGTGGAAATGTTATTAGAATTGGAGATATAACAGGAACAGCATTAACAATCGAAGATGGAAGTGGTAATTCAGTTCCAGTATCAATGAAATATGAATATTATTTAAATGGAAATAAAGTTCATGATGGAACAAGTGCAACAGAAAAATATAGTTATACAGGGCTAAGTTTAAATACAACATATACAGTTAATATTATAGCAAGAAATGCTTCAACAAATGAATATATAGGAGCTATTACAAAAAAAATAAAGACAACAGACGTGTATGCACCAGATTTAACAGGGTTTGACAAAGACACAACATTCTATGTAATTTATAATGATGATGGAACAGAAAAAGAAAGAGTATCAATTAAGAAAAATGCTCCAAGTAATTGGTATGACTATAGTAATAGAAAATGGGCGAATATAGTGACAACAGCAAATGAAACAGAGAGCTATTTTGTATGGATTCCAAGATATGAATATAGAATTTTGGAAGATAGAGAAAATGAAAGCTTAGACAATAAAAGAACAGATGTAAACTTTATAACTACAGATATAACTAATGATAATTGCTCAGCAGGATATAAAGTGCCAGAGGCGTTTACATGGGGAGATAATGGAGAGGTACAATTGACTGGATATTGGATGAGTAAGTATCAGTTGAGTGAGTAAAAATAGTAAGTTGATGTTATATGAATTTATTTGGTGTCGAATTTTGTGATGAAAAGTTTAATAAAAATTTAAAATTATGTTTACAACAAGCATAGAATATGTTATAAATAGGATATCTATTTAGCATATTCTATGCTATTTTAGAATTAAAAAGAAATAGAAAATCATATTTTTATTTCTTTTTTGTGATATAATATAGTTAATGTTATGAGATATAATTTAGAATGAATTAATAGTTATATATTCTTTAGCAAAGTAAGAAAGGAACAAGAATATGAATAAAAAAGAATTAGAAATACTAAAGATTGAAGAGGATTTTAGAGATACATTAGAAAATGAATTAGCTAAAAATCAAAAAGAAAATATAAAAATAAAAATTTTAGATATAAAATTTATTGGGAAAGTAAGTTGGAAAGACAAAATAAATGGAAAAGGTTTAGAAGAGCCACTTTTTGAAGTAGAAAAAGAAATAGAAGAAAGAAATCCAGATGGAACAGTATCTACAAAAAGAATAATTAATTATTATTTAAATAATAAGTGTATTGCTGCGGCTTTAGAAGTGGGAAATCCAATATATAGTGATAAATTTCAACAATTTGAATCAGATAAATTGAATGGTGTTAAAGAATTATTAAATAATACATCAGAGCAAGAGATAGAAAATAATTCATTAAATAAATTAGAAAGTAAGGAAAGAGAAGAAGCATTAGAAGCTAATTCAAAAGAAAATACATTATCTAAAAAACAAACAGAACAGGTAAAAGTAAATGGTATTCAAAAAATAGATTTAAATAAATTAACAGATGGTAAAGAGAGTTTAGGTAAAAAGTTAGATTTAGATGAGTATGATAGCTTGGAAATTATATATTCTGATAAAGTAAATGATATTTCCAAAAGTGAAAATAGAAAAAATACAACATATTCAATAGTTGGTATTACAAGAGATGGTGATGCAAAAGTACTAAATGATGAGTTTGATTTAGATAATACTGTTGGAAATAATGCTAGTAGAGAACAATCAAAAATAAGAGCAGATGGAACAGCAACAAGAGATAATAGAGATACATCAGTATTTACAAGAAAATCGAATGGAGCAAGTATTGGATTTGAAAATAATCAAGGTAATATTAATGCATTTTATTATCAAAAAACAGCAGAAGAGAATGAAAATATAGGGATTCAAATTGAAACTTCAAAGACACAAGTTATTCCAATTGAAACAAGAGAAATAATGAATAAAAATAAAGGAATATATCAAAAAGATAAAGTACAAAATGATATAGAAGAACATACAGAGGAAGGGTGTAACCCAGATAATGTAAAGGATTTTGACGGAGATGAGAATACAATAACTCATGAACATGCAGAAAATTATGGAGACAACTTAAGTAATGGAAGAACAGTGGAAGATATTGTTTTAGAAATATATAATTATGAAAATGAAGAAGGGGAAGAAAAAATAAAAGAGTTATTTACAGAGGATGAAGTGAAGGATAAGTTCTTAAGAGAATTAAAAGAAAATGAAGAAAATATATCTTTAGAACAAATTATAGAAAATGTTAAAGAAGAAATGAATGAAGATGCAGAAATTTTTACTAGAGAACATAAAATTTAATAAAATTAAATTATTTATTAAAAGATTGAGTACAGTTTAGAGCTAGATTTTGGCAAAGTTTGTTTTGCTATAATCTAGCTCTATTTGTTCACTTTTTATAATTCGACAAAATATAATATAGTATAATCGAATTTTGGACCAATTTGTATTTAAAAATTTAGTTATATATATTAGCTTTGGGAGGAAAATTATATAAAATGAATAGAATGAGTTTAGATAAATTACCAATTAATATTGTAGGTAAGGTAAATGATATAAAATGTGTTGAAGGAATAAAAAGAAGATTATTAGATTTAGGAATTATAAAAGGAACAAAAATAGAACCTGTTTTACTTAGCCCATCTGGAGATCCAAGGGCATTTTCTGTTAGAGGTACACTTATTGCTATTAGAAAAGAAGATGCCGAAAATATTGAGGTGATTTTATAAAATACGCGAGTTTAAAAATATTTTAAAGAGTATATATAATAATTTGTGTAAAGTCTAAAGCTCACACAAACTTATTATATATACTCTAGTGTATTTATGCTTGATTTTATTCTATTAATTTTCTAACAAGTTGCGAATGACTTTATATAGATATGGTTTGTAATCTTCTATTGAAAGAGGGTCTTTATATAAAATAGAATTGAAACATGTAGAGCCAACAAGTTCAATTATCATGAATAGTGTTACATCAGGATTTTCTAATTTTACATTATTTTCTTTAATGCCTTGCATAAATAAATTGTATAGGTTGTTTTCTTCAACTTTATCTTGTAATTTTAGTATAGTTTTATTATAGACTCCCCAAGATAAATTCTTAGAGATAAATTTTAATAGTAATGGATTTTTTGTTAATTCATCAATTACATAATTTATAATATATATAATTTGGTCAGAAAAATTTGTAATATATGTTTTTCTTAAAGAATTCAGAGCATCTGAAAAAAGTTTTTCGGATTTTTTTGCGATTAGTATATCTCTAATTTGATATTTATCTTTAAAATATAAGTAAAAAGTGCCTTTTGCAACGTCGGCAGAGTCTACTATATCTTGAATTGACGTTTCTTTAATTCCTTTTTCTGTGAATAATTTAAAAGCAGTATTTAATAATCTATTTTCTTTTTCAAATTTATCATTTTTCATTATTATAATCCTTTCTTTGTTGGTAAGATATGTTAAAACTATATGTTTAATATCCTAGATATCATTAAGTTTATTATGCCATAACTTTGACTGTTAGTCAAGATAATCGTATATTTTCTTACTGAACGGTAACAATTTATTATTAAAATTATAAAAATATTGTAATAACTATTGACCAATGGTCATAAAAGTAATATAATATAAAAAGTGACTAACAGTCATAAAGAGAGGAGATATAAAAAATGTTGAAATTTGGCGAAAAAATATGTAAGCATAAAAAATTGATATTTATCATAGCTTTACTACTTTTAATACCATCAGCAATAGGAATGATGGCAACAAGAGTAAACTATGATATTTTAGCATATTTACCTGACGAGGTAGAAACAGTTCAAGGCGAAAATATATTACAAAATGAATTTAATATGGGTTCATATTCTATAATCGTAACAGAAAATATGAGTACAAAAGATATTCAAAAATTAGAGAATAAATTTAAAGAATTAGAAAATGTAGAAAAAGTAGTAAGTGTAGCAGACTTGCTTGGAGCAAATGTTCCAGTAGAAATGTTACCAGACGAAGTAAGAGACATTGCATATAAAGATGGGGACACAATGATTTTAGTTACATTTAAAGACGGAATTTCTTCAGATACAACTTTAAATACAATAGAAGAAATGAGAAAAGTCACAGATAAACAATGTAAAATAAGTGGAATGTCAGCATTAGTATTAGATACAAAATATATAGCTAATTCAGAAATTGTAACATATGTTATAATTGCAGTTATTTTATGTATGATTGTATTACAATTTGCATTAGATTCATATCTTGCACCAATATTTTTGTTAGCAAGTATAGGAATAGCAATTTTATATAATATGGGATCAAATATATTATTAGGAGAAATATCATATATAACAAAAGCAATTAGTGCTGTTTTACAATTAGGGGTAACAATGGATTTTGCAATATTCTTATATCACAGTTATAAAGCAGAAAAAGAAAATTATTCAAATAATGATGAAGCAATGGCACATGCAATATCAAAAACACTAGTATCTGTAATAGGAAGTTCTTTAACTACAATAGCAGGCTTTTTAGCATTATGCAGTATGAATTTAACATTAGGAAAAGATATAGGAATTGTAATGGCAAAAGGTGTTTTATTAGGAGTTATATCAGTAGTTACAGTATTACCAGCAATGCTTTTAATATTTGATAAATGGATAGAAAAAACAAAACATAAAGAGATACTTCCAAAATTTAAAAAATTGAGAGATTTTAATATTAAACATTATAAAGCAATTATTGTAGCATTTTTAATAATTGTACCATTTGCAGTATATGGATACTCAAATATTGAGGTTTACTATAATTTGAATAAAACATTACCAGATACTTTGCAAAGTATAGAGGCAACTAATACATTACAAGATAAATTCAATATGGTATCAACAGAAATAGCTTTAATAGATAAAGATATACCAAATTATAAAGTAAATGAAATGTTAAATAAAATAGACGATTTAGATGGTGTAGAATTTGCACTTGGATATTCAAAAATAACTGAAAGTGGAATACCAGAAGAGATAATACCAGAAGATATAAAATCTGTTTTCCAAACAGGAGAGTATCAATTAGTTGTTATTAGTTCAGATTATGAACTGGCAACAGATGAACTAAATGAACAAGTTGATAAAATAAATTCTATTATAAAAGAATATGATGAAGATGCACTTCTTGCAGGAGAAGGACCATTAATGAAAGATTTGGTTGAAATTAGTGACCATGATTTTAATAGTGTAAATAGTGTATCAATTGCAGTTATATTTGTAATAATGATATTTGTTTTAAAATCAATATCATTACCTGTAATATTAATGATTGTAATAGAATTTGCAATATTCTTAAATATGGGAATATCAACATATACAAATACTACATTACCATTTATAGCATCAATCGTAATTGGAACAATTCAATTAGGAGCGACAATAGATTATGCAATATTGATAACAACAAAATATATTAATTTGAGAAAAGAAGGAAAAAACAAAAAAGAAGCGGTAAGGGAGGCATTAGGAACATCAATCAGCTCTATTATAGTAAGTGGATTATGTTTCTTTGGAGCAACATTTGGTGTAGGAATTTGCTCAAAAATTGGAATGATAGCTTCACTATGTACATTGATGGCAAGAGGCGCTATTATCAGTATGATTACAGTAATTATGATTTTACCAGCGTTTTTAATGTTATTTGATAAGCTAATATGCAAGACAACAGTTGGAATGAGAAAGGTAGGGGTTTAAAATGAATAATAAAATAATTTCAAAAGTGGTTTCTGGAACATTATTATTTTCAATGGTAGGATATACTTTACCAGTATTAGGATATACAAAAGATGAGACTGTATATTCAAAATTAGATGCTTCTGGAAAAAATTATGAGACAATAGTAAGTACTCATATTAAAAATACAGAAGATGAAGAAATAATTAGAGATTTATCAGATTTATTAAATGTAAAAAATACAAGTGGTGATGAAACATATACACAAAATGGTACAACATTTGAATGGAAAGCAAATAAAAATGATATATATTATCAAGGAAATACAGATAAAGAATTACCAATATCTTGTGAAGTAAAATACGAATTAGATGGTGAAGAAATTTCTGCAAATGATATAGCAGGAAAGAGCGGAAAAATAAAAATAACTTTACAATATAAAAATAAAGAAGAAAGAACAGTTAATATAAATGGTAAAAATGTTAAAATGTATGTTCCATTTGTAGTTATGACAGGTACAATTATTCAAAATGAAAATGCTAAAAATGTAGAAGTATCAAGTGGAAAAGTAGTAGATGATGGAACTAAAACAATAGTAGTTGGTATGGCTATGCCAGGATTACAAGAGAGTTTAGGATTATCAGATGATGATATAAAAATTCCAAGTAATATAGAAATTACAATGGATGCAACAAACTTTAAAACTAGTAGTATAATGTCATATATTACTCCAAAAGTATTAGAAGAAGATGACCTAAAAATATTAGATGATTTAGACGAAGTTTATAGTCAAGTAAATACATTACAAACATCAATGAATCAAATTCAAAATGGTGCGAATACTCTAAAAGATGGAACAACAGAATTAGAAGCAGGAGCAAACACATTAAAAGAAGGTGTAACAACTGCATATAATGGAGCACAAACAATATCATCAGAAGTTGCTAAATCAACAAAAAGTTTAAAAAATGATAAATCAGAAGCAATAGATGAAGCAACATTAAAAGCAATAAAACAACAAGCAGCTCAAAGTAGTAAATTAACAGAAGAGCAAAAAGCACAAATAACAGCACAAGCAAAAGCAAGTTCAGTATTAACAGAAGAACAAAAAGCACAAATAATAGCACAAGCAAAAGCAGGTGCAACATTGACAGAAAAACAAAAAGCACAAATAACAGCACAAGCAAAAGCAAGTTCAATATTAAAAGATGACAAAAAAGCAGAAATAATAGCTGCAGCACAAGAAAGTTATCCAATAGAATTGACAGAAGCTGAAAAAGCATTAATAATAGGAACAGCAAAAAATGTAGCAGAACAAACAGCAGTAACAACAGCATTAAAGACTGCTCAAGATACAGCAACACAAACAGCAGTAACAACAGCATTAACAACAGCACAAAATATAGCAACACAAACAGCAGTAACAACAGCCTTAACAACAGCTCAAGATACAGCAACATCCACTGCAATGCAAACATCAACAACAGTTGCAAAACAAGTTGGAAATCAAGCTAAAAAACAATTTACAAATCAAGTTATTTCACAAATGACAACATTAGGAAATGGGTTAAACCAATTAACATCAGGATTATCACAATTAAATGATGGAGCAAGCTCATTAGCTGATGGAACAACACAAGTAAATGATGGGGCTAATACATTAGCAGAAGGAATAAAAACTTTTAATGAAGAAGGAATTAAAAAAATCTGTAATTATATAAATGGAAATGTAAAAGATTTAACTACAAGAATTGATAAATTGACAGAGTTATCAAAAGAATATAACACATTTACAATGGTAGATGGAGAAAACAAAGGCGAAGTCAAATTTATTATGATTATAGACGCAGTTAAGAAAATTGAAGAAAATGATAATGTAAAACAAGAAGCTGTATTAAATGATGAAGATAAATAAATTAAAAATAAAAAACGACACATTTGCTTTGCAGAGCGATGTGTCGTTTAACATAATTTACTTGACAAACAGCCATTTTAAAGGTACAATATAATAGGATAAAAGGAGAGATTTATGCAAAGTAATAATAAAAAGTTTTTAGATAATTTAGTATCAAGAACAAAAATATATTTAATTTTAATTTTTGCCCTATTATGTATAATAAGCTTACAAGACAAAAGATGGATAATACCATGTATAGTTTTATTTGCAGCTATAATTTTATATACATATTTTGCAAACAATAAAAGAAAAAGTGAAATATCAGAAACATTGCAAGATTTAACATTAACTGTTGATTCAGCAGCAAAAACAAGTTTAATAAATTCCCCATTTCCATTAATAATTTTAGAAACAGATGGAAATGTTGTATGGAAAAGCTCTAAATTCACTTCAGAATTTGCGAATATTGATATGGATGTACTTGTAAATGATTTAGTTGTAGACTTAAAAGATGAAATTAAGAAAAAAGCAGAGGATACGGACAAATCTATTTTAAAACAAGTAAAAATGAATAATAGAACATATAGAATGGTTGGAAAATTCGTAAAATCAAAAAGACATAATAAATCAGATAAAAATGAATATATGGCAATTTTATACTTTATTGATGAAACAGAAAATTTAAAATTGCAAAATGAATATAATAATTCAAAATCATGTGTAGGAATTATCATGATAGATAATTATGAAGAAAATATGCAGATGCTTGAAAGTGAAGAAAAAGCTCAATATATTGCAGAAATTGATAAAGCAATTTATGAATGGGCAAACGAAACAAATGGAATCCTTATAAAATCAGATAGAGATAGATATATATACATTTTTGAACAAAGATATTTGGAAAAAATAAAAGAAGATAAATTTAGCATATTAGATAAAATAAAAGACTTAGATCCTAAACAAAAAGTACAATTTACATTAAGTATTGCAATTTCAAATGAAGGAAAAGTAGATAAAGATAAATTTAAATCTGCTCAAACAGCAATGGACATAGTACTAGGTAGAGGTGGAGATCAAGCTGTTATAAGACAAAATGAAATTTATAAATTTTTTGGTGGAAGAGCACAAGAAGTAGAAAAAAGAACAAAGGTAAAAGCCAGAGTAGTTGCCCATGCGCTAGAAAACTTAATTAAAGAATCAAATAAAGTAATGATTATGGGACATGCAAATCCTGATATAGACGCAATGGGTTCAAGTATAGGAATTTATAGATTAGCAAGAAGTTTAGAAAAAAATGCGTATATAATAACAAATAATACACCAACATTACAAAGTTTTAAAGAAAGTTTATTAGAAGAACCAGAATATGAAGATGTTTTAATAAGTAAAGAAGTTGCAGAAGAGAATATGGATGAAGATACTTTATTAGTAATAGTTGATACTCATAAAATAAACTATGTTGAATCACAAGAAGTATTAAATAAGGCTAAGAAGATAGTTATAATAGATCACCATAGAAGAAGTGCTGATTATATTGAAAATGCAACATTAACATTTCAAGAAGTATATGCGTCATCAGCAGCTGAACTTGTAACAGAATTATTGCAATATGCAGAAGTAAATGTTGAACTTAAAAAAATAGAGGCAGAGAGCTTATATGCAGGAATTATGATGGATACAAAAAGCTTTACATTTAAGACAGGTGTTAGAACATTTGAAGCAGCAGCGTATTTGCGTAAATGTGGAGTAGATATAATTCGTGTTAAAAAATGGTTCCAGAGCGATTTAGAATCTTTTAATAAAATTGCTGATATTGTTAAAAAAGCAGAAATAGTAAATGATACTATTGCAATAGCTATTTGTGATAATGCAAACCCAAAAGATGTTGGATTATTATGTGCAAAAGCAGCAGATGAACTTTTGACAATTAGTGACGTTACTGCATCATTTGTCTTAGGAGATGTGGGAAATAAAATAACAATTAGTGGTCGTTCTATAGGAGATATAAATGTACAAGTTATATTAGAAAAACTTGGTGGAGGTGGACATATAACTCTTGCAGGAGCTCAAGTTGAAGGAATGACGATGGAAGAAGTAAAACAAGAATTAATTATTCGTATTAATGAATATTTTACAGAAATAGAAAATTAGGGGATATTTGGTAGGAAGTTTAATGTTTTATTGAAATTTTATACAATAATGAATTTTTTTAAATATTTGACATAAACTAAAACTGATGTTATAATAACATTAGCTAGCAAATCGAATGAACTCATAAAGGTTTGCACGAGATATGTGTCCGCATATCTCTTTTTTTGTTCAAAATAAAGAAAAGGCAGGTGTCCGCCTGCCCCAAAGACTAGTCTTTGCTTGTGTCTTGGCTATCATCATTGTTGTTACTTAGTAGTAACAGAATGATTAATCGCCAGATTAAATCGAATGAACTCACTTTAGCTGCACCTCCTTCCTCAAAGATTTCCTTTGGAAAAGGATGAAATAATTATACTTTGAATTTATTAAAAACACAATGTTTTTTCGAAATCTTAAAAAATTCATTTTTACAAGTTATTTTTTATTGAAAAAAATGCAAAAATAGTGTAAACTATACATATAAATATGAGGATAATCAAACAATAGTAAATTGAAGCGAAAGGTTGTGAAATTTATGAAAGTAATATTAAAAGCAGATATAAAAGGTGTAGGAAAGAAAGATCAAGTAATAAATGCATCAGATGGATATGCAAGAAATTTTTTATTTCCTAAAAATTTAGCAGTAGAAGCTAATGCAGAAAATATGGGAAAATTAAAGGCAAAACAAGACTCAAATGCATTTAAAAAATCACAAGAAAAAGAAGAAGCAATGAATATTGCAGAAAAATTATCAAAAATAATTTTAAAAATAAAAGTAAAAGCAGGTGGAAATGGAAAAATATTTGGTGGAGTTTCAACAAAAGAAATTGCTGAAAACTTAGAAAAGCAATACCAAATTAAAGTTGACAAAAAGAAAATCGTTTTAGATGAGGCTATTAAAAATTTAGGGATGTTTGATATTGAAATAAAGCTATTTGAAGGTGTAGTTGGAAAAGTAAAAGTAAATGTTATTTCTGAATAAAAAACTATACTGCACAGAAAATTTATTTTCTAAATTTTTTGTCAGAATGTCTAAATTAGGATTGAAAGGGATGTAGTAAAAATGGACTTAGGAAAAGTACCACCACATGACATAGAAGCTGAACAAGCAGTTATAGGAAGTATGTTAACAGATAAAGAAGCAGTTACAACTAGTATAGAAATATTAAAAGAAGATGATTTTTATAGAGAAGATAATAGAATTATATATACAGCAATGTTGAATCTTTATAATAGGGCTGAACCAATAGACTTAATTACAGTAAAATCAGAATTGGAGTCAATGGGAAAATTTGAACAAGTTGGTGGTTTTGAATATTTAGCAGAACTACCAGAAAAAGTCCCAACAACGGCCAATGCTGAAAAATATATGAAGATAGTAGAAGAAAAATCAGCTTTAAGAAATTTAATAAAAACAGCAAATGAAATTATAGATTTAGGCTATGACCCAACAGAAGATGTTGAAGATATAATGGAAGGTGCAGAAAAAAAGATTTTTAATTTAATGCAAAATAAAAATCAAAAAGGGTATGTACCAATCAAAGATATTTTAGTTGATAGTTTTACTCAATTAGAAGAATTATATAATAGAAAACAACATATAACGGGTGTGCCAACAGGATTTGCAGATTTGGATTATAGAACGGCAGGTTTACATGGTTCTGAACTAATACTTATAGCTGCAAGACCTGCAATGGGGAAATCAGCATTTGCTTTAAATATTGCAACAAATGCAGCATTAAGAGGAAATACACCAGTTGCTATATTCAGTTTAGAGATGTCAAAAGAACAAATGGTAAACAGAATTTTATGTAGTGAAGCAATGGTAGATAGTAACAAGGTTAGAACAGGAAAACTAGAAGATGAAGATTGGGGAAAACTTGCAGGTGCAATAGGACCATTATCAGAAACAGGCATTTATATAGATGATACACCTGGTATTTCTGTTATGGAAATAAGAGCTAAATGTAGAAAATTAAAATTAGAAAAAAATATTGGATTAGTTGTAATTGACTATTTGCAATTAGTACAAGGAAGTAATAAAAGAAATAGTAGCCGTGAACAGGAAATTTCAGAAATTAGTAGGTCTTTAAAAATATTAGCAAAAGAGTTAAGTGTTCCAGTAATAGCACTATCACAATTATCAAGAGCTGTTGAACAAAGACCAGACCATAGGCCAATGCTTTCAGATTTGCGTGAATCTGGAGCAATAGAACAAGATGCTGATATTGTTATGTTTTTATATCGTGATGATTATTATAATGAAGATAGTGAGAAGAAAAATATAGCAGAAGTAATTATAGCAAAACATAGAGGTGGTTCGACAGGAACAGTAGATTTAGGATGGCTTGGAAGTTACACAAAATTTGTTAATCTTGAAAAAAGATATGACCCATAGGGACGGTTCTTATGGGTCATTTTTGTCCCACAGGGACAGAGGATATAATGTTTTAGTAAAGAAAATTATATATAGTTAGATAAAGAATTAAAAAAAGAGCTTTGGCTGTGCAAAAATTTTAGATTTGTGTTTTAAAAAGGAATGAGGTTAAAAATGAAAAGAGAAATGTATCCAAAAGATGTAATATTTTTAAATAATGTTACAAACACAATAAAAAAATATAATTTAATTAATGATGGAGATAAACTGGTTTTAGGAGTTTCAGGTGGTCCAGATTCTATTTGTATGCTTGATGTATTAAATAGAATAAAAAATGATAATAACGTAAATATAAAATTTGATATGGTTGTAGCACATGTTAATCATATGATTAGAGCAGAAGCAGGAGAAGATGAAAAATTTGTTAAAGATTTTTGTGAAAAAATTGGGGTTCCTTTTTATTCAAAAAGTATAGATGTTCAAAAAATTGCTAATAATAATAAAATAGGAACAGAAGAAGCGGGTAGAAATGCAAGATATGAATTTTTTGATGAAATATTAAAATTAACAAATGCAAATAAGGTTGCTATTGCTCATAATAAAAATGACAAAGCAGAAACAATTTTAATGAATGCTTTAAGAGGTAGCGGAATAGCAGGTTTAAGGGGAATTGAACCAATAAAAGATGGCAAATATATTAGACCATTAATTGAATGTGAAAGAATTGAAATAGAAGAATATTGTAAACAGAGAGAAATAGAGCCAAGAATAGATAGAACAAATTTTGAAAATGTATATACACGAAATAAAATTAGAAATATAGTCATTCCTTTTATAAAGCAAGAGTTTAATCCAAATATAGTTGAAACATTAAATAGACTAGCTGAACTTATAAAAGAAGATGACGAATATATTAATAAAATTGTAAGACAAAAATATTTGGACATGCTAGTTAAAGAAGAAGAAAAACAAATAATACTTGATTTAAAGAAATTTAACAAAGAAGAAAAAGTAATAAAATCAAGAGTTTTATTATATACTATAATAAAGCTTTTTGACTCTACTAAAGGAATTGAAAAAATACATATAGAAGATATTATAAAATTATGTGAAAATAATATAGGAAACAAATATTTAACTCCGAATAAGAATACGAAAATTTTATTAAAAAATCATCAAATTTATATTATTAAACAAAGTTAAGTATCCGTAATGGTTTGGAATAGATGGTTTTTTTGTCATAAAAAAGTAATAAAAAAACTATTGAAAAAGCAAAGATGATATGTTATAAAACTAAATATCAACAAAGGGGAAAAAAGAGGAGGAGATATTTTGAAAAACGGAATTAAAACATTAGCAATGTGGTTAATTATAGGAGTTATTTTTATTGTTGTATTATCATCAGTAATGACAAATACAAGTACAAAATTAAAATATTCTGAATTAATTACAAAAATAAATGAGGGAAAAGTAGAATCAATTGTTATTAATTCAAATGGGGATTCTGCTACAGTTGAACTTTCAGATGATAAAATAAAAAAACAAGTTAATATTCCAAATATGGAAAGTTTTATGAATTATACAGAAGATTTTATAAAAAATGGATCATTTACATTAGAAGAAAATTCTGAATCTGTATTTTCTATTATTTTAAGTTTATTAACACCTTTTGGAATTCTAATTATATTCTTTATTTTCTGGTTCTTTATGATGGGTGGAGCCGCAAATGGACAAAATGGTGGAAAAACAATGTCATTTGGAAAAAGTAAAGCTAGAATGATGACACCAGCAGATAGAAATAAAATTACATTTGATGATGTAGCAGGTGTTGATGAAGAAAAAGAAGAGTTACAAGAAATTGTACAATTTTTAAAAAATCCAAAAAAATTTACAGATATGGGCGCTAGAATACCAAAAGGAGTATTATTAGTTGGTCAACCAGGAACAGGTAAAACACTATTAGCAAAGGCAGTAGCTGGAGAAGCAGGAGTACCATTCTTTATAATAAGTGGTTCTGACTTTGTAGAAATGTTTGTTGGTGTTGGAGCTTCAAGAGTAAGAGATTTATTTGAACAAGCTAAGAAAAATGCACCATGTATAATATTTATAGATGAAATTGATGCTGTTGGACGTCAAAGAGGAGCAGGCTTAGGTGGAGGACATGATGAAAGAGAACAAACACTAAATCAATTGTTAGTTGAAATGGACGGATTTTCAGATAATGAAGGTGTTATAGTACTTGCAGCTACAAATAGACCAGACGTATTAGATAAAGCATTATTAAGAGCTGGAAGATTTGATAGACAAATAGTAGTTGGAGCACCAGATGTAAAAGCTAGAGAACAAATATTAGAAGTTCATGCTAAAAAGAAAAGACTTGCAGATGATGTAGATTTAAAAGTAATTGCAAAAAATACATCAGGATTTGCAGGGGCAGATTTAGAAAATGTACTAAATGAGGCAGCATTATTAGCAGCAAGAAGAAATTTGAATGAAATTGGAATGAAAGAAATAGAAGATGCTATGGTAAAAGTTACTATGGGACCTGAAAAGAAAACAAGAGTAAGAAGCGAAAAAGAAAATAGATTAGTGTCTTACCATGAAGCAGGTCATGCTGTTGTAAGTCATTATTTAGAAACGCAAGACCCTGTACATCAAATTTCAATTGTGCCAAGAGGAATGGCTGGAGGATATACAATGTATCGTCCAACTGAAGATAAAAACTTTATGTCTAAAACTGAAATGGAAGAAAATATTGTATCATTACTTGGTGGTAGAGTTGCAGAAGCATTGATTTTAAATGATATTTCAACAGGTGCAAGTAATGATATAGAAAGAGCTACAAAAATTGCTAGAAGTATGGTTACAAAATACGGAATGAGTGAAAGAGTAGGAGCATTAATGTTAGGTTCTGATCAAAGTGAAGTATTTTTAGGAAGAGATTTAGCTCAAGCTAGAGAATATTCTGAAGAAACAGCTGGAATAATTGATGAAGAAGTTAAGAAAATTATTGATACAGCTTATAATAGAGCAAAACAAATATTAACAGATCATGTTGATAAATTACATGCTGTTGCAGGAATATTACTTGAAAAAGAAAAAATTGAAGCAGATGAATTTGAAACAATATTTGCTGATAAAGATTAAATTTGATAAAAAACTTAGAAGATTTTAATTCTTTTAAGTTTTTTTTGTAACGAATTATATTTTTTTAAGTCTATATTTATGAAAGGAGGAACAATGGAAGAAATTTATAATGAATATGCTGAAGTAATATATAATTATTTATTAACACTTACAAATAAATCAGATATTGCAGAAGAATTATTACAGGAAACTTTTTTCAGTGCAGTAAAGAATATAAATAAATTTAGAGGGGATTCAGATATAAAAACATGGCTTTGTAAAATTGCAAAAAATAAATATATAGATTATTATAATAAATCAAAAAAAATAAAAGAAGTTAATATTTATGATTGCAATGAAAGGTATTTCACAGAGAAATCTTTTGAAGATGACTTTTTTAATAAAGAAAATTTGTTTAATACTTTTAAAAAAATACATAAACTGGATGAAAAATCAAAAGAAGTTGTTTATTTAAGAATAAGTACAAATTTTAGTTTTAAAGAAATTGGTAATATCATGGGGAAAACAGAACAATGGGCAAAAACGAGGTTTTTTCGTGCAAAAAAATTTTTAAAGGGGGATTTTAAATATGAATAAAGAAAATGAGTGTGAAATTATAAAAGATTTAGCAATACCATTTATGAAAAAAGAAGTAAATTCAGAAACTAAAAATTTTATAGAAAATCACTTAAAATCATGTGATGACTGTAGGAAGTATTATAACGACATTGAGAAAGAGAAAGGCATTTCATCAAAGAACAAAGATATTATAATGATTAACAAATTCAAAAGAATTAATAGTCATATTAGTATATTAAGAATAAGTTTAATTTTATTAATATTGTTAATCGTAATTGTATTATCTATTTTCTATATAAGAAATCAGAAAGTAGTAAATTTATCTAATAATGTATATAATAAAATAGATTATTTGAAACAGTTGAATAATTATAAATTAAAAGTAAAAACAATTCAAAAAAATTTTAAAAGTGGTCAAAATTGGGAATATGAACAAAAATATTATTATAAAGATGGAAAAAGTAAAATTGAGGCAAATGATATTATAAGATTTTATGAAGATAATAGTTATGAAAGTATTTGTGTTTATCATGAATTTCAAACAATAGAATACAGAAAACAAAATTTTATTGATTGGAAAAAAGGTAATATTATTGATATTTTTTCAAGTGATGTACTAAATTATAAAAAAATGATGCCTACAATATATTCGTTTGGGCTTTCTATAAGAGAAGAAAGATTTAGTGGTGTAGATTGTTATGTGATTAGAAGTGGTAATAATAATAGTTATAGGGACATTTGGATAAATAAAAATAATTTTATTGTAATAAGAGTTATAAATGAGGATTATGGAGATTTTTATAGAGAAGAACTATATGAATTTACAGAAAATATAGTAACTGATGAAGATGTTTCTGTTGAAGTTTTGGATTCAGATAAGTTTAAAAACTATATTAAAAAGAATATTGATATTAATGAAAATCAAGAAATTAAATCTTATTATGATTTATATAACTAAATACAACTAATTTTTTTAAATGTAGATTTTATGGAATGAATATGTTATAATGTCTATATTAGGAGTTGATAAAATGAATAATAAATACAATATGACATTAGAACAAAATATATTTTTAGCAAAAAGAAATTTAGTTGACAATATATATTCTAATGCAAGAATGGAAGGGTTAAATATAACATTTCTACAAACAAAAGCAATATTAGAAGGCGTGAACGTGTCAGAATTAAAAATAGATGATATTCAGTGTATTCTAAATTTAAGAGATGCATGGAAATACGTTATAAATAATATAGAGAATGAATTTAATTTGAACTTTATATGTAAGGTTAATGAGTTTGTGGCTAGAAATGAAAGCATATCCTGGGGAAGTTTAAGAAATGGAAAAGTTGAAATAACAGGTACAAGCTATATTCCAGAAGTTCCAAATAAGATAGATGTCGAAAAAAATATTGAGGAAATATTAAAAATAAAAAATACAACTGAAAGAGCAATTGAGTATATGTTGTATGGAATGAGAAGTCAGTTATTTTGGGATGGAAATAAAAGGACAAGTACTATTTGTGCAAATAAAATAATGATTGAAAACGGAAACGGAATAATAAAAGTTCCGGATGATAAATTAGAAGATTTTATGGTTTTATTATCTGAATTTTATAGTACAAATGATAATAAAAAAATAAAACAATTTATATATGATAATTGTATTGATGGAATTGTATTTAATAATTAAAATGGCGTGAAACTATTGACAATATCTATCGAATTAATGTATAATGTGTAACGTATAGGGAAGGCTTGAAAAATTAAAAAAATTCAACCTATGAAAAATTTACCCACATACAGTTTCGTATGACCGGAAGGAGGGGAATATAAATGTCAGAAATCAAAGTTAATAATGGAAATATAGAAGATGCCTTAAAAAGGTTTAAAAGACAATGTGCTCGTAATGGAGTTTTACAAGAAGTTCGTAAAAGAGAACACTATGAAAAACCAAGTGTAAAAAGAAAGAAAAAATCAGAGGCAGCAAGAAAAAGAAAATTTTAATTTAAAAATTACTTAGAAATAGAAGTTCAAAGACAAACAAGAGACATGAAGATATAAAAATAATCATGTATTTTGCTCTTATTGAACTTCTTTTAATTTATGTATTATTAAACAGAAATAGGTTAAAATATAGATAATAAATACAACTAAAAAATTTTGAAAGGATGATTTTTAGTGAAATATAGAGAAAGTATAATAAAAAAAGGAATTAAACTTCATATAATAAATACAGAAAAATTTAAAACAAATTTAATTTCTATTATGATAACAACAAAGTTGCAAAGAGAAGATGTTACTAAAAATGCATTAATTCCAGCAGTATTAAAAAGAGGAACAGCAAATATGACAACACAGGAAGAGATAAATAAAAAATTAGAAGAAATGTATGGAGCAAGCTTTGACTGTGGAATTGATAAAACTGGGGATAACCAAGTATTAAAATTTTATTTAGAAACAATAAATGATGAATTTGCTTTTAATAAAAATGAAAAATTATTACAACAAGCAATTGAAAAATTATTTGAAATTATTTTTAATCCTTATTTAGAAAATGGATATTTTAAAGAAGAATATGTGAAACAAGAAAAAGAAAATTTAAAGCAAATAATTCAAGGTAAAATAGACAGTAAAGCAAGATATGCTTTAGATAGATGTATTGAAGAAATGTATAAGGATGAACCATTTGGAATTTATAAATATGGTTATACAGAAGATTTGGAAAAAATAGATGCAAAGAATCTTTTTGAACAATATCAAAAACTAATTAATGAATCTAAAATTGATATCTTTGTATCGGGAATTTTGTATGAAAATATAGAAGAAATTGTAAAAGAAAATGAAAATATTCAGAAGTTAGTTGAAAGAGAAGCTAATTATGTAGTACCAGAAATTAAAGAAAAAGAATCTGTACAAGAAAAAGAAATAACAGAATCTATGGATGTAACACAAGGCAAAGTTATTATAGGATTAGATGTAAATATAAATGATGATAGTAAAAGGTATGCAACAATGCTTTATAATAGTTTGCTAGGAGGTAGTGCAAATTCTAAATTATTTCAAAATGTTAGAGAGAAGGCAAGTCTAGCATATACAGCTAGTTCTAGTTATATGAGGTTTAAAAACAACATTTTTATTAATTGTGGGATTGAAATAAATAATTATGATAAAGCTTTAAAGATAATAAGAGAACAAATTGATAGTATGAAAAAGGGTGATTTTACAGAAGATGAAATTCAAAATGCTAAAAAAGGAATTATTGCGTCAATAAAAGCAATTGATGATGAACAAGATACAGAGATTACTTATTATTTTGGGCAAGAAATGTCAAAAAATGAAGTTGATTTAGATACTTATATGAAGAATATTGAACAAATTAAAAAAAGTGATATACAAGAAATTGCAAATAAAGTTACTGTTAATACAATTTATTTTTTAAAGAATTAATAATTGTAAAAAAATTTAGAAATTCTTAGATCTTTTTCATGAATTAAAGAATTTAGATATATATAATAGTAATTTTAAATTTAGAGGAGGAAGGATTTAATAATGCAAATTATTGAAAATTCAAAAGTAAAGGAAAAATTATATATGGAAAAACTAAAAAATGGTTTAACTGTAATGATTATACCTAAAAAAGGAATCCAAAAAAAATACATTATATGGGGAACAAACTATGGTTCAAATGATAATCGTTTTATAGTGCCAGGCGAAAATGAAATAACAGAAGTTCCAAAAGGAGTTGCTCATTTTTTAGAACACAAAATGTTTGAACAAGAAAATGGAAGAAATAGTTTAGATGTTTTAACAGATATAGGAGTTAGTGCAAATGCATACACGACAAATGACCATACAGCATATTTATATGAAGCTACAGATAATTTTTATGAGGCTTTAGATGAATTTATGGATTATGTACAGCATCCATATTTTACCGATGAAAATGTAGAAAAAGAAAAAGGAATTATAGGACAAGAGATTATGATGTATGATGATTATCCACAATGGAAAGTGTATCTAAATGCATTAGAATGTATGTATTATAATAATCCAGTAAAACTTGATATTACAGGAACTATAGAAACAATTAGTCATATAGACAAAGATATTTTATATAAATGTTATAAAACTTTTTATAATCCTTCAAATATGGCAATGGTAGTTGCAGGGGATTTTGAACCTGAAAAATTATTGGAAGAGATTAAAAAAAGATTAGTTAATAATAAATCTAATGGTGAGATAAAAAGAATATTTGATGAAGAGCCACAAGAAATTGTAAAATCATATGTTGAACAAAATATGGAAGTGAGTATGCCATTATTTACAATTGGAATAAAAGATACTCCAGCAGAAGAGAAAGAAAGAGTTAGAAAAAACATAGCAATTGAAATTTTATTAAATATGATTATTGGTGCAAGTTCAGATTTATTTAAAGAATTATATAACAAAGGAAATTGTTATTGGAGTCCAAGTATTGAATATGATTTTAATAAAAATTATGCACATATATTATTAACAGGTCAATCAAATAATCCACAGGAATTGTTTGAAATGTTTAAACAACAAGTGAAATACAGTATTGAAAATGGATTAAATGAAGAGGATGTAGAAAGAACTAAAAAAATGATTTATGGAGAATATATAAAAGAATATGATGATGTTGTAGATATTTCAAGAATGTTTTTATCAGACTATTTTAAAGGAATAAATAGTTTTGATTATTTAGAAAATGTAGAAATAGTAAATTTGGAATATTTAAATCAAATTTTGAAAGATGTCTTTCAAGAGAGAAAAATGATATTATCTGTTGTAAAAAATTAAGAAAAGCTATTGTTGAAAATACAGGATAAAATTTGTAAAAAGTTTTATGCTGTATTTTTGTGATTAGTTGTGTCGAAAAATGGAGTATTGGGTCGTACGAAAGTTGATTAAAAGTGTTGAAAATACTTGACTTGAGGAGCTTGATGTGGTAATTTATAAATATAGGTTGGAGAAAAAAAGAAAAGGAGAGATTGATATGTTAAATGATGAAATTTGTATTTTAAGAGATAAATTAAATAAAAGCATAGAAAATGGCGAAGATTATTCTATTATATATCAACTAAGTATAGAATTAGATGAACTAATAGCTAAATATTATAGAAGAAAACAAAAGGCTAAAGCATAACATATCAATTTGATAATATAATTTTATTGTAATGTATAGAAGAGCTCTGAAAAAATAACAGGGCTTTTTTTGCTATAATTCAATAAGAAAATATATAGCTATAAAAGGGGGGATACATCTTAAGGTATATAATGCTTGAAGTTATTAAATTGTTCCTTACGTTCAAAAAGAAAATTTAATATTAAAAATTGAGCCTCTTTCACTCAGGTATAAA
>OLVX01000213.1_pt1 | contig 60176 bp, 40 predicted proteins | sample 1673271 | NCBI WGS metagenome assembly OLVX01 (sample SAMEA3178939, study PRJEB25190) | human gut metagenome | biome: human gut; feature: human-associated habitat; material: faeces | place: Austria | collected 2013
GGCAAGCTCTCCCTGAAGTCCGGGGCGAGCGCGCAGCTGACCGCGACGGTCAAGCCCGACAACGCGACGGACCGCAAGGTCACGTGGACGAGCTCGGACTCGAGCGTCGCGAACGTGATGGGCACGGGCGTGGTCACCGCCGGCTCGAAGGCCGGCACCGCGACCGTCACCGCGACGGCGGGCGGCAAGAGCGCGTCAGTCCAGGTCACGGTCGAGGCGCAGGATCCGTACGCGCAACTGGACGCTTTGGCGAAGGCCCACGCGTCGGACCTGGAGGACGGCACGTACACGGTGTCTACCGCGTTGAAGGACGGCATGGTCCTGGACGTGGCCGGCGGGTCGAAGTCCGACCGGGCCAACGTGCAGCTGGGCGGCTCGAACGGCGGTGCGAACCAGAAGTGGAGGGTGTCGCACGACTCGAAGGGCTACGTGACGCTCGCGAACGTGAATTCGGGCAAGGTCCTGGACGTGGCGGGCGGTTCCGCGAGGAACGGCGCGAACGCGTTGCAGTACTCGTCGAACGGCGGCCGCAACCAGAAGTGGGTCGCGGTCCGGTCCGGCTCGTCGTACCGTCTGGTGTCCGCGCTGTCGCAGTCGCTGGTCCTGGACGTGGCGGGCTGGTCCACGAAGAACGGCGCGAACGTGGACGTGTGGACGTCGAACGGCGGCGCGAACCAGCAGTGGAAGTTCGCTAATGCCGTTTCCAAGAAGCCCATGACCGTGTGGTACAGGCCGGATTCCTCGTGGAAGAAGACGGAGTTGTATTACCGTACGTTCGTGGGTGGTGAGTCGCTCTCCTCCGTGGCCATGGAGAAGGCGTGCGGCGGCTGGTACAAGGCAGTCGTGCCCGACTCCAAGGGCGGCAAGGTGCGCCTGGCGTTCACGGACGGCTCGAAGTGGGACAATGGCGGCTACTACGCGACCGGTGACTCGGCCGCGGTCGCCGGCGGGCAGGTCATCGCTGACGTGACGCCCAACTGCGTGGCCACGGCCAAGCAGTAACCCGGAAAACAATCGGCTGGGGCCCGGTTCCATACTCCAACGGAACCGGGCCCCAGCCGTCCTCATGACGAAAACAAGACATATCCGTAACTTTTCTCAATCATGCTATGGAAAAAGCAGGATAAGCAGCATGCAATAAAAATTCCAAGCAAAATATTAGTTACTTTTACATCAGCGCATTTTGCGTCTCATTCAAGAAAATGCATTTTTTTGTATATATTTACTATCAGTTTTTTATAGTTAACTAATTATGTAGAGTTTTTAGAAATTTTGTGACAAATGGAAAAATAGCGATGTGTATTAGATCTATTCACCCCCGTCTATGGGAAATGAAATACTTAAAAGCGTTCTGCAAGGATAGAAGAGGGTAAATGGCGAGCAATACTAATAGAAAGTGCTTACATGCCAGTAGCGGCTTTTATTTAGCAAATGCAATAGATCAGAAGCCGATTCGCGTGGCTCAGGTTGTCGGCAAGATGGTCGGCGGCGGTGTTGAATCCGTAGTGATGAACTACTATCGGCATATCGACCGCAGCAAAGTACAGTTTGATTTCCTGGTTGATGAGGATTCCACGTATGTTCCTGAAGAGGAAATCACTGCTTTGGGTGGTCGCGTGTTTCGTATACCACCGTACCAGCATCCGATTCGCTACCGTCGTGAGCTGATTTGTCTGATGCGCGAACAGCAGTGGCCGATTGTGCACAGTAACATCAACACGCTGAGCGTATTCCCATTGTCGGCAGCGAAGAAAGTTGGAGTGCCTATTCGCATCGCGCATTCTCATTCGACCATGGGCAAAGGTGAGTTTGCAAAGAATGCAATGAAGCTTATGTTGCGTCCGTTCGCCAATGTGTATCCGACAGTCCGTTTTGCGTGTAGCCACTATGCAGGAGAATGGTTGTTCGGGAAAAATGCGGATTTTACTGTAATTCCCAATGGCATTGAATTGGATAAATTCCAGTTTGATCCTGTGATTCGTCAAGAAACTCGCAAAGAACTCGGTATTGCGGATGATACGTTTCTGATTGGTCATGTTGGTCGTTTCATGCCGCAGAAGAACCAGGCATTCCTAGTTGATGTACTTGCGGATTTGCTTCCTAAACGATCTAATACCATGCTTGCCTTCGTCGGTGATGGTCCGGACAGGCTAGCCGTCCAACAACATGCCGTAGAACTCGGTATCGCTGATCATGTGCTGTTCCTCGGTCAACGCTCCGACGTGAACCGCCTGTATCAGGCGTTCGATGTATTCTGCCTCCCCAGCCTTTATGAGGGTTTGGGGATGGTAGCTGTAGAGGCTCAAGTCGCAGGTTTGCCTTGCTTGCTGGGGGACGCTGTTCCTTTGGAAGCAGATGTGACCACTCAATCGCATTTCCTGCAGATTGCCGATGTGAAGCCTTGGTCTGAAGCTTTATCGAATTTGCCTGTCTCGGATTATTCCGACCAAGTTGATGTAACAAGTACATCTAAATTTATACCCATAGACTCGCATGAAGAATGGAGTTCTTCTATATCGGCATTGGGACCGGGGACACGGATCGGTTCTTCCGAGAAAGTGTTCTCTGACTATGATATTTCTGTGAATGCTCGAAAACTGGCTTCAATGTATTTGAAACTTTTTGAGAAGAAATGAAAAGCAAAATGGATCCGCTAGTTTCAGTTGTCATACCTGTATATAACGTTGAGTCTTATCTACATGAATGTGTGAAAAGTGTGGTCGAACAGACTTACACGAATATTGAAATTATTCTTGTGGATGATGGTTCGACTGATAATTCAGGAACGTTATGTGATGAATTTGCTTTGTCGGATTCAAGAATATGTGTTTTCCATAAGAAGAATGGTGGACTGTCTGACGCTCGGAATTACGGCATTCGCCGATCCCGTGGAAGTTTGATTTCCTTTATTGACAGTGACGATTATGTATCATCTGATTACATAATGCACCTGTATCAAGCATTGGTTCGAGGAAAAACGGACATTGCAGCCACTTCCATTTGCATTTTCCATGATGGGGAACTTCCTAAACAGGATAAGCATAATACGGCAGTCTTTCATGTGTATGATGCGTGTGATGCCCTTGAAGATATGCTTTATATGAGGCATTTGGAGCCTAACGCTTTCCCGAAAATTTATAAGAGAGAATTGTTCGACACGATTCAGTATCCTGTCGGGAAATTGTATGAGGATATTGCCACTACTGCCAAGCTTATCGATAAGGCTGGCAAGATCGCATATCTGAATGAGAAAGACTATTACTATAGGATTCGTCCGAATAGTATCCAAACAGCGAGTTTTAATCCCAAGAAGCTTGATTTACTTGATCAGCTTAACGTTGTTAAGTCGATTGTGCAGACAACGTATCCGAGTATCATTAATGCTTATTATTCAAAAGAACAGAGCGCATTATTCAATTTGTATATGAATATAAGTCCTGATGATACAAAAGAAATGCTTGGAATAGCAGATGACTTGTGGCATGGAATCAAAAAAAATCGGATTTCAGTTTTAAAGGATAGAGAAGCAAGGCCTGATGCTAGAATCGCTTCTTTGTTGTCCTTCTTGGGTTCAATTCCTTGTAGATGTGTTTATAAGTTGGTAAGAAAATGAAAATATTCTCTAATATAGACAAACGATCTCAAGACCGTTATGTTTGTATACTTCTAATATTGGTTTTGGTCGGGTCTGCATTTCAGAATGTCAAAGTAGTTGGCCCGTTAAATCCAGGGCATTTACTTGCGTTATGCTTTATTCCTTTTTTGCTACCGAAGCTTAAAGAGACAAAATTCCCGCCTGCTGTAATATGCATTTTTACGGCGTACATCCTCTGTGTGTCCTTGTTCGCAAGTTTCAAATGGGGATTAGACACATCTATTATTAATTATCTGTTTGTCTTTTACATTATCTTTGTCATTGTCAATTTGGGAAGAAATATCTCATTTGAATCATATAAGAAAGTATTCCAATTAGCTGGAATACTTTCTTTTGCAATTGTTATATTAAATGCGATTCACTATAAAGATGCCATATTAAGATATTTTTCATCTGGATATTACGTAAACCATCCGTACTATCCAACAATATATGGAGGTGGTGCCAACCTTGAAGCATCATGGCCCAGCATATATGGTGTTTTTTTCATGGATAATCCTTACGGTATTATATATCTCGTTTTATCTTTCATATTTGCCTCTATTCAGGTTAGTAGAGCTGGTATTATTATCTCGTTAATTTGTTTGGTTATATATGCATATAAACGGTTACGGGAATCAAAAAATCCTTTTTTGATTTTATTTTTGATATTTGTTGTTCTTTCCCTTGGCTCTTTTTATGCGCTAAGACTTGGAATATTCCAACCAATTTTAGATCGTTTCTTTAAGAACCAAGAAGATAGGGGTGCCGCGGGGCGTATCGGTATTTACGACAATGCGCTTCCTTTTCTTTCTAGTCATCCTTTTGGTGTTGGTTTGGGGAATGCAGTTTCTGCAGTGAATAAAGTAGCTGCGAATACAGTGGGGATGGAGCCGATAGTAGATGACAATTTACATAATCTATTCCTCCAGATGACCGTTGAAACTGGTGTGTTTGGCGGGGTGTTTTATGCATGTTTGGTTGCTTTCCTGTGTTTTAATTGTATCTTCAAACATAAATTCGCCAATCCTTTTGAAAACTTCCTGCTTGCTTTCTTTGCTTTATCGTTGATTCAATTTGAAAAAATAGAAATCTTCCCTGCAATATGCCTTGGTATATTGTTAAGCAAAAAATATTATTCAAACAAGGATTTCGATTTATAATGTTATTCTCTATTATTATTCCTGCCTTTAACGCAGAAAGATATTTACATGATTCTTTGAAATCTATCCGGATGCAGACTTTTACGGATTATGAAACTATAATTGTTGATGATGGATCTACCGATAAGACGGGTGAGATAGCAGATTCTTTTGCTAGGGAAACCTCTCGGACTCATGTGATTCACCAAGAAAACGAAGGTCCTTTGCTTGCTAGAAGAACTGGGCTACAAGCAGCAAGTGGCAAATATGTTGTTTTCTTAGACGCGGATGATTCTTTACGTTCCACGGCTTTGCAGGATATTGCCGATGCAATTCATAAATATAATGTTGATATTGTTTCTTTTAGGTATTCTCGGCAGGATAATTTCTTGACGTCTGATTCACCTTCCCCCTTGCCGGTCGGGATATATAATGGCGAACGATTCGAAGAAGCTAAACTTCATCTCTGCAAAGGACGATTTAATGAGATGTGGGGCAAGGCGATAAGGCTTTCATGTTTTGACTGTACTGCTGATTATTCCAACTATGCAGGGTTGATGCACGGCGAAGATCTTTTACAGCTTCTTCCTGTTTTCGACAGTGCTCATTCTCTTTATAGTTCAGATAAGGTTCTCTATTTTTATAGACCTAATGATTCCGCTAGCACGGCTAGATATAAGTCCAGTCAGCTATCTGATATCAGAAAAGTGAATGCTCGTCTTCTGTCTTTTTCGATGAAATGGGGGAAAGCCTGTTATAAGACGGCATGCAGTGGCGAGGTCATGCAGTATATCAATCTTCTTAAGATTGCTGTTTCATGCCTTTCCTATAGCTCTTTTGGTGATGTGTTTCGTTCGATGCATAAGGCAATGGATGATGAAGGATGCTTGGCGCGTGCTCAGAATTGTCAATTGAGGATTGACAATTCTGTTGTCGTTTTTTGTCTTATGCACAATTTCTGTTATCTTTCTTTTCTTGTTTTGAAAGCAATAAATTCCATTAAGAGATGAAGCATAAGGACTTTTGATGATTAGAACAAAAGCTGATTTATTAGAATACATTCAAGAAGACATGCGTATGCAGCCGCGGTCTTCATCTTTTGTGAAGCGTTATTTGGGTACAAGTGGGGCAGTGGTCCGTTGGAAAAAATGTTTAAGGAAATGTGAGTACCATCACAATATTTCCAAGAATATTTATCACAGATTGGCATATTTTGTTTATCTTTTTATGTTGAAAAGGTATGATCGACGTTTCTGTTCAGAAATCCCTATTAATGTTTTCGGCAAGGGATTATTAATTTGGCATCCAGAAAGGATAATTATTAATCCTGAGTCAAAAGTTGGAGATTACTGTGCGCTTTCGAGCGGTGTTGTTATTGCGCAGGCACATGGAGAATGCCCGACAATCGGGAATCATGTAGAGCTTATGATTGATTCGAAGGTGCTGGGAGGAATTACTGTAGCTGACAATGCAAGAATCGGAGCTTCTGCGTTGGTGCTTAAACCGATAAATGAAGCTGACACAACCTGGGCTGGTGTGCCGGCAAAGAAAATTAACAATCAGGGAACTATTGAAACGCCGATTCCTGTTTGCACTTATTAGTGCTACGAAGGTGAGACGGATGGAACAGAGGGAAAATCAGCTGGTCAGCGTCATCTTACCAGCATATAATGTGGCGAATTATTTAGATGACTGTTTGGAAAGTATCATTTCCCAGACATATACCAACATGGAGATCATCATCGTTGATGACGGATCAACTGATGATACCGCAAAGAAGGCGGATGATTGGCTTTCCAAAGATGGGCGTATTCGTGTTATCCATCGACAGAATGGTGGTCTTTCGGCGGCAAGAAATACAGGCCTGCACTATGCACAGGGCGAATTTATTATTTTTATTGATCCCGATGATTGTATTGATAAAAATTTGATTTCCAAATGCATGGAATTGTTGAGCGACGGTTCGGTTTCTTTGGTTCATTATGGGTACCGATTAATTAATGAAAACGGAGTATTGTGCGGAAAGAATTTTCCGGATATGCTCACGAATGCTGAGAAACTATTGCTAACAATTTTAAGTGACAAAATTCCAAGTCATTCTTGGCAATTCTTATGCAGGAAAGAACTATATTCTGATATCCGTTTCCCTGAAGGGCGCAAAGCTGAAGATCTGGCAACGACGTACAAGATTGTAGCTAAGGCAAAAAAGTGCGTTATTTTACCGGATTGTCTGTATGAATACCGTGTTCGCAGCAACTCAATCCTCGGAGAGCTAACGTCAGACCACTCTAAGGCTATAAAGTACTATGAAGATGAGCTTCTTGCGTTCCACGAGATAATTGATTGGGCTATTGCTCAAAAGCGAGAAGATTATCAAAATCTTGCGTGGAATAACGAATTAATGCATTTGTTTAATCATTACAAAGAGCGGATTGTAATCGATGATAATTTAGGAACCAAATGGGTGCACAATAAAATATGCAAAGAGCTTTCTGCTTTTAACGTAGATGGAGTAACTTCCTCTAATCGATTTAAAGCGTTCCTATTCAGGTTTGGGTTTATGCCTTTTTGCTATCGAGTAATGGGAAAGTTGAAAAAAAGAGTCAAATCTATTTTGCGAAAAGAATGATATAATAAAAGAATTCTTTTACATCTAGTTTAGTTTTTGATAATTGAATTTACGTCGTTTAATCAGCTGGTTTAAGATTGTGCCATAAAGATTAAACCAAAAAAGACTTACTATTTTATTTTAATTGAAAGCGGGATGAAATATGAATTTCAAATCATTTATTAAAAAAAAGATGCCTGTTTCTTTTATTGTGAAAAGACAGCGCTGGAAGACTCTTTGCTTGTTGAAGCATGAGGGGAAAAGGGAATTCAGACGTTTTTCACGGGCATATGCTGCTCCTGCATGTTCAGATCAAGTTCAGATGGAAAGCCTCTTGACTTTCTTTGTCCATCAGATTGAAAAGGGCTTTTCGTTTGATACATACCAGTACGGTCGTGGTCGTGGCGCTTTGCGTAATATTGCTGATCTTTCTGCAAGACTTATAGAGGCTGATGCACAATGGCGTGACAAATCAATTTATAAGGACATGGTGCTTGCTTTGGGAGAGTATTGCCGACGCCATGTGGCAGCCAATCAAGATATCGCATTTGTGACAGAATTGTTTGATGAAACCACCAAACTTGATATAGTGGCTGCTTCTAAAAAAGAATATCCTAGTATTCAGCTCTCTTTGAGTTCTAAAGTAGATAATGCCACCGTTCCTTTTAAAGAGTTGGTGGAACGGCGGCACGCGGTCCGGGCGTATTCCAAGAAGCCTGTGGCACGAGTTGAACTTGAAAAGGCAATTGAAATGTCTCTTCGTACGCCATCTGTATGCAACAGGCAACCAGCCCGTGTCCGAATTTTCACGGATCAGCAGTTAATTAGCAAAGCTTTAAAAGTGCAGGGCGGTTTCGGAGGATATGACATCCCGCCAGCATTGTTGCTTGTGACTGCTGACTTGCGCGCATTCATGGGTGCGAATGAGCATAATGAAGGATACGTTGATGGTGGACTGTTTGGCATGTCATTGTTGTATTCGCTGGAAACATGCGGTCTCGCGGCATGTCCTCTAAATACGATGTTCAGTGAAGAGGCTGATGAGCAAACTCGATCTATGCTCGCTGTTCCGGATAACGAGGTGTTCATTATGTATATTGCAGTAGGACACTTCCGCGAAACCTCCAAGATTTGCCGTTCCCAAAGGTTCGGGATTGATCGAGTATTGATGAACTGATTACGGGGGTCTTCTTGGGTAAATACAAGAATCTACTGGTGAATATCGGCTTATTCACATTAAATACGGTATCAACGAAATTGATTACATTTCTGCTGGTACCGCTATATACGTATTTCTTGACTGCGGCGCAGTACGGCGTGACCGACATGTCTCTTACGGTGGCGGGTTTGGTCACGCCTGTCGTTACCCTGTCCATCGGCGATGCCACCACTAGATATATCATCGATGATCCCGATGATAAGGAACGATATATATCTGTTGGGTTTTGGGTGACTTTGTTTGGTTGCCTGATTATGCTCCTTCTGCTTCCGCTATTAGGGCTGTCCATATTCGGCGGCCTCGGGAATTACAAATGGTTCTATCTTGCCTATTTTGCTTCATCCGCTTTCAATGCGTACTTGGCAAATGTGGCAAGAGGTTTGAGCCAGATTAAACTCATCACCTGGGCATCTATAGCTTCGTCGCTTGTTTCGGCTCTATCGGCAGGTTTGCTCATCGGTCTGCTTAATTGGAAGGTCGAGGGATATTTTGTTTCGTTGATTTTCGGCGGGCTTGTTGCAATTGTTTTATATCTTATATTTGGTGGCTCATGGAAATACGTACGTATTCCCAAAAAGGAACGCGACCGTCATTTTCTTAAGAAGATGCTGCTGTATTCAGTGCCGCTGATGCCCAATGCTATCTTCTGGTGGGTTGGCACAAGTGTGAACAGATTCTTCATTACCAGTATGCTCGGTATCGGTGCTTCCGGCTTATTTGCTGCGGCCAGCAAGATACCGAACGTAATGAATATGGTCTCTTCCACGTTTTGGCAGGCTTGGAGCTTGTCTGCATTCCAAGAGTTCAAGAAGACTGATACCGGCAAGTTCTATAGCAATGTGTTTGCGGTGTTTCGTACGTTCTGTTTCCTCGCGGCATCAGGACTTATGTTGTTGACACCGTGGCTCGCCTCATTGCTTTTGCAGAAGAAATTCTATGATTCGTGGCCTATCATTCCTGTCTTGATTCTTGCATTTCTGTTTAATGTGTTCGCAGGATTCTATGGAACGGTCTTTACTGCAAGTATGAAAACCAAACATCTAATGACATCGACTGCTGCTGCTGCGATCGTCGTTGTTGTTCTGACTTGGCTGCTCGTCCGTATCATGGGACTGCAAGGAGCTGCGTGGGCTATGGTCGGCAGCAACCTAGTTATGTATGTCATACGCGTGGCTATGGCTCATCCGATTGTCAGGATAGCGGTGAACTGGCCTCTTATGCTGATCAATATCCTGATTGTAGCTGTTCAAGCATGCATAATGGCATGGCATCCATCCAGGTACTTGTTGATCTCTGGTGTGCTCTTCCTTCTTGTATGCATAGTATCTGCGTTGGATGCCTATCCATTCGTAAAATCTTTGGCAACTGCAATCAGCGGAAAGTCACTGCATAAAAATGGCAAACATGTCGGGAAATAGGGATTTAAGGAGATGAATAATGAGGATAGGAACCATTACCTTCCATTGTGCATATAATTTTGGTTCTGCACTGCAGACTTATGCACTCAGAAAATATCTCACGAATTTAGGCCATGATGTACATGTTATCGATTATCGGAGCGCAGATTTCAATGGGTATAAGATTTTTCGTGGAATAGGGGTTAAATCATTTATTGCAGATTTGCTCTTTCTTCCAGGTAATTTACGCAGGCGCAGCAGTTTTCAATCTTTCTGGCATAAATGTTTTGGCCTGACGAGCCGGACTTATGAGGGGGCTGATGCAGAACGTTCTCTAGCTGAGGATTTGAAGGATTATGATGCGCTGATTTGTGGTAGCGATCAGATTTGGAATTTGGATTGCACCTTAGGGCCTGTTCCTCCGTTCTTTCTTTCTTTCGCTTCTGATGGAACAAAGAAAATTGCGTATGCGCCTAGCTTGTCGCATGCCAAGTTTGAAGAAAAGAACTTCACTCTAGAAGATAAGAAGCATGTCTCCGAGTGGTTGAATCGTTTTGATGCACTTTCTGTGCGTGAGCTTTCTGTAGCAGGGCAGTTTCAACAACTGACTAATAAGCATATTGTTGAAACGCTTGATCCGACGCTTTTGTTGAATTTAGAGGATTATCGACATATACAGGCTCCGCGACTTCCAAAGAAGCTGGAAGCAGGCAAATATATATTTGCATATACGTTATGGCCGAATAAAGATATGGTGCATTATATTGATAAATTGGCGGCAAAACGTGGACTAACTATCGTTTATTACTCTCAGAAGCCGATTCGGTATCAATCGCACGCGATCAATGTATGGGGAATTGGCCCAGCTGATTTTCTTACATTGATTGATAAGGCAAACTGTGTGATTTCGAACTCTTTCCATGCAACGGTGTTCTCCATTCTCTATGGCAAGCCATTTCTTACGTTTGGTACGGAAAAGAGTAGTTCTCGCATGAGAACGTTACTTGTCAAACTGGGTTTACCTGAAAAGCATCTTTTGCCTCCTGATTTCGAGGGCGGAAGTAATGTTGAACCATTTGCCTCTGTACTGAATATGGCTCGACTTAATAATCTTCGTGCAGATTCTGAACGGTTCCTTAATGATGCACTGATGTAAAAACTCTCAACTAGTATTTGGCATGGAATTTATTGCATGCTGCTTATTTTTTCAATTTTCATAGCATGTTTGAGTTAAGGAGTGCGGATATTTTCTTGGAGAGATAGTCATACAGCTCCTTATCTGAGATTTTGTGAGGATGTCTTGTTCCCGCCATGAGGGCGACTGGGGTCCACCAGAGTATGGGCGGATCCCAGTCGTTTGTTTTGGGTTATTGTTTGGTCGTCACCACGCAGTTTGGTGTGACGTCGGTCACGGCCTGACCGCCCGAGACGGCCGCGGACTCGCCCTTCACGTCATACAGCTTCCCGCCGTTGTCATCCGTCGTGGAACCATACGAGAACGACAGACCGACCTTCGTGGAGCCCGCGGAAGGCACCGTGGCCTTCCACCAGCCTCCGCACGCCTGCGTCATCTCCATACCGCCGGTCGTGTCCGGACTGCCGTACACGCGCCACTGCACGCGCACGCGCTCCTGCGTGGACGAGGGACGGTACCAGACCGTCGCGGATTTCAGGGACTGTCCGACCGGCTTGAACGACCATTGCTGGTTCGCGCCGCCGTTCGACGTCCACACGTCCACGTTCGCGCCGTTCTTCGTGGACCAGCCCGCCACGTCCAGGACCAGCGACTGCGTGGATTGGCTACAATGTATTAGACAGTCCGATGAGGGACGAATGACATGAGATTGGAGGCCGACGATGGCCGACCCGAAGCATCCCCGCCACTACGAGGAGTCGTTCAAGCGGCAGATCGTGCAGCTTTACGAGAACGGCAAGCCGGCGCGCGAGATCAAGGCCGAGTACGACATCTCGCATTCCACGCTGCACCGTTGGGTCCAGGGCATCCGCAACAGCGGCTCCACGAAAGCCGCCGACAACCGCACCCCTGAGCAGAACGAGCTGATCGAGCTGCGCAAGCGCAACAGACAGTTGGAGATGGAGGTGGACGTTTTAAAACAGGCGGCGCTGATATTCGCACGAAAGTAGCAGTGATACGGGCCAACGCCTCCCGTTATCCGATATCGGCGCAGTGCAGAATACTGGGCGTTCCCCGCTCCACCTACTACTGGATGATCGAACATCCCGAAGCCGAGCGGGTGGACCCGATCGCCGGCGACGTGCACGCGATCTGGCGCGACAGCCATGAGCGTTACGGCGCCAGGAAGATCAAGGCCGCGCTGGAGCGGAGGGGCGTCACCGCCTCCAGAAGGCGCATCGTCAACATCATGAAACGGCGGGGCATGACGAGCGCGTACGCGCGCAGAACGTTCAAACCACACAAGACGCGGGTTAACGAGGCCAGGCTCGCGAACATCCTCGACCGCGAGTTCGACGGCTACGAGCCGCGCACCCACCTGGCCAGTGACCTGACGTACGTGCGCGTCGGCGGCAAGTGGGCGTACGTGTGCCTGCTCATCGACCTGGCGAACAGGAGCATCGCCGGCCACAGTGCCGACACGAGCCGCACCGCCGACCTGGTCATGGCCGCGTTCGCCACGCTCGACTTCCCCCTGACCGAGGTGGAGGTGTTCCACACGGACCGGGGCAGCGAGTTCGACAACGCGAAAATCGACGAGCTGCTCGACGTGTTCGACATCAGAAGATCGCTGTCAAGGAAGGGCAACCCGTACGACAACGCCGTGGTCGAATCCACCAACAGGCTCCTGAAGAAGGAGCTCATATACCGGAACCACTACACCAGCCTGGAACAACTACGCTCCGACCTCAACGACTATGTGTGGTGGTTCAACAACCAGCGGCTCCACTCCACCCTCGGATACCGGAGTCCGAAGGAATTCACCGAACAGGGACTCGTCCTCTAAGAACCTGTCCAACACACCGTTGCCAATCCACTTAACATCGGTTCGTGGGGTTTGTACTCTCGCTGAATGAATGGTCTTATGTATCATGCACGGGAAGACAACAGCAACAAAGTTCCTTGCTCATGCCATGGGCGAGCTGTTACTTGCTGTTATCTGAAGCTTGTTGCAGTACTTCGATTACTTTTGGCATATCGGTCCAAGGGGCGTATTCCTGCTCATGATTAGGCGCGAGTCTGTTACGCCCCTGGCGGTTTTCCGTTGTATTGTGCCGGGCTGCATTGCGTATGGCGGCATCGAGATGTTCTTTGTCAATGAGCTCGGTGTTGATGTATTTGTTACGGTTTCCGCCGACAACTTTAGCTTCTGCTGCAGCTGACTCGACATCAGGTGTCAGTGTATAGCTTGACGGGCAAGCCGTCACATAGTCGAGCAGCCAGACCTCGAAGCAAGGATTGGAAATGATGAGTTCGATTCCATTGTCATTGCAGATTCTCGCTGCTTCGCCGTGGTCGTGAAAATCGTCAACATCGACCACCACCCAGATTCGTTCATAACAATCTGTAGAAGTATCTCGCTTGTCTTCCCTCTTCAACTTAACAGCGAGCTTCGCGAGCTGCTTAGGGCTGTTGTTCTTCTGTTGATAGTCAATGATGACATCGTATAGGGACTCAAGCTGCTTGAAATACTGTTTCTCAGTGACTGCTCCGCCGGCCACGACAAGAAAGCGTCTCTTGCGCGGTCGGCGCGACCGTGCGGCTTTACGTCCATGTGCAGGAACGTTTCGCTTTTTCGACATCAGGCATCAACCACATTCACGATCTGGGCGAAAGCGGTATGAAAATCAGGCCGTGGTATGGCGCCGTACACGCCGTTGAGATAGTTCTTGCCGATGTTTTCCATATTCCGAATACCCAGATTGGTCACCGGGAACAATTCCGAAACGCCTTCCTTGTTCTTTTCCACAAGCCAGATCTGATCTGGTGCCAGTAAACGCTTTGCCGAACCGGACTGATTGATCAGCGACACGTCATGAGTCGTGAAAATAAGCTGGGAACCGTGAGGATTCGTTTCCGCGTCGGCATACAGCGCCACCAGCTCCTTCACCAGAGCCGGATGCAGACTGGTATCGATCTCGTCGATAAGCGTCACCGACTGCTTCGACAGCTGGCGAAGAGCAAGCGAGAAGAATGACAGCGCAGCAACGGTGCCCCTGGACTCATCATCAGGACCGAATCCTGCGGAAGATGATTCGCCGGTATGAGTGAACATCAGCTGGGAAGCGTTCTTGACATTGAATGTCTCATCCACTTTGTTCTCATCCATGCCGAGTTGCTTATGCATCTCTTCCTTGAACTGAGCCCAGAGATCCGGTGGGACGTCCACAGGAACGCTTTTCACGTCACTGATGCCGAAGTCTGCATACCTAATCAATGTGGCCAGATGTTTCGAAAGCGGTGTCTCTTTCTTGAACTCATCCAACAGCGTAGGCTGCTCCTGTTCGAAAGCGCTTGCTTCGTAATAGGCTATGCCACTTTGGAAGAATGAAAATGCCGGCCGAATGGACTCAATACCGGCAGCTGCGGCTGCGGAAAGCAGAAGTGCATTCGGCCTGAGTTCTATGGTCTTGCGTACTTGTGAGCGAGGTCCTTTGAAGGAAGGACCGAATTTCACCCCATCCGTTGAGGAACGGGAAAACAGCAGAGAGGAGTGCGTGGAAAAACGTCCTTGCAGTTTTTTGAAGAAGATGAGATCTTCCTCAAGAATCCGTTCATTGTCATAGCGGAACCAATACTGGTATTTCAGTCCATCGTTCGCGATGAATGCAAGGAAGAACATGGACGAATGCGAGAAAGGATCCTTTCGTAACAGAAAAGGTTCCCTGGGAATAGGACTGCTTGCATCCCCTTGGCTGTAGCTATTTACCACCATGTTGCGCATAGCGCGCAATGCCTTCAGAAAATTGGACTTTCCCGATGCATTGGCGCCGTATATGGCTGCGATTGGAGAATGGAGAGACTCATCAGATTCCATGAACCGTTTTTCGCGAGTCATGGAGAAAGACTGCTCGTCTCGGAAACTCCTGAAGTTCGAAAAACTAAAATCAATCAGCATCGGGTTGCCTCGTAAGTATATTTTGCTCCTTTGATACTAAGATTATATTCAGAAATACACTCATTTTGCAATTTTCTGCTAAAGGCGGTGGTTTCATTGTGCTTATTGTTGCCGTATTGGAGATATCTAGTTACCGTTATACCCATGCTTGCGCGTATCCAGAGCCTCCTTCCAATAGGATTCCCTGGCGAGCACAACGTCTTTAGGCACGGTGAAGTCGTAATGTTCCAGAAGCGTGTAGCGGAAATGCGTCTGCACGTACTCCAACCCGTGCTGTTTCACAATGGCAATCAGCCCCGTATCGTTTCCGTGACCATCGCGGATGTAGTCCTGCAAACGCTGGTATATGCCGTTCCTTCCGGTGGCGCTTCCCACATACAGTTTCCCGTTATCGGTATTGGTAATTACATACACGCCTTGCTGACGGGACAGCGTATTCTTCCAGCTTGCCTTGTCGTTCTCCCGGTAGGGCCCGAATAGTTCGAGGGGGAAGATTATCCTTGGAAAGGATATTGTCAACGTGAGATGGGGAAGTTCAGTGACTTCTGTAGAGAACGCTAATGTGCAGCAGCCTACCGCACTGCAAGGGGTAGTTGAGGAAGCGGATGACGGCATCACTCTGATGGATCTGTTCAAAATCATTCGTAAGCATCTGGTCACCGCGATCATCGCATTCGTGGTGGTGGTGGCAGGCGTGAGCGCCTATACCTTCCTCGCTCCGGCGAAGTATACGGCTACGGCTCAGACCATGGCTACTTACAATGCTTCTCAAAATGGTGTCGACATTAACCAGCAGTCCGCTGGCGGCAGCTACATTTCCAACCAGATCACTTCATACCCGACGCTTGCCACCACTTCGAAGGTGCTCAAGCCGGTTATTGATGATCTTGGCTTGGATGAAACCGTGACGGATCTTGCCGGCCAGGTCACCGTCACCAATCCGACTAACACCGCATTCGTTAACATTGCCGTGGTGGATGGAGATCCGAAGCAGGCCGCGGACATCGCCAATTCCGTTGCCGAATCGCTGAAGAACGTCATTGAAAGCGACCTGTACTCCGGAGATAAGTCCCCGGTGAAGCTTTCCATCGTGCAGAAGGCACAGGTCCCGACGTCTAAGTCTTCGCCGAAGACTGCCCTGTATTTGGCTGTCGGTGTGGTGCTCGGCATCATCATCGGCGTGTTCGCCGCACTCATCAAGGACCTCCTCAACACTAAGGTTGAAGAGACTTCCGATGTGCGTAGCATCGTTCGAGCATCTTCTCTTGGCTCCGTTCCGATGGACGCTTCGCTTGATGATAAGCGTCCGGTGCTGGTGAGCCAGCCTAACGGCGCTATTGCCGAGGAATTCCGCCGTATTCACACGAATATCGACTTCCTGCAGACCGACCGCACCGAAGGCGTGGGCCAGCTGCTTGTCATCACGTCTGCGCAGCCGTCCGAAGGCAAGACCACCATGGCTATCAACACTGCGGTGGCCCTTGCTGAAGATGGTGCGAAAGTACTGCTTATCGACGCTGATCTCCGCCACCCGTCCGTTGCTCACCACTTGGGCATTGAAGGTGCCGCCGGTCTGGCGCACGTGCTGTCCGGACAGATGGGCCCGAAGGACGTGGTGCAGAGCTACTGGAAGCCGAACCTGCACATTCTGCCTGGCGGCAAGAGGCCGGCGAACGCTGGCGTGCTGCTGAGCTCCGAAACCATGAAGCTCATGGTGGAGCAGGCGCTCACCCAATACGATTACGTGATTATTGATACCGCCCCGTTGACGGTGTCCAACGATGGCGCGGTATTCGGCCGTTGGGCCAAGGGCCTTCTGCTGGTGGTCAGCCGCAACGTGTGCGAGAAGAAGTCCCTGCAGGAGGCGGCCGACACGCTCGCCACCGCGCAGGTGCCGGTGCTTGGCTTCATCTTCAATCGTGCAGATCCGAAGAAGACCAATACGCATTCCAATTATTACTATTACTATGAGGATGGTGCGCCGCGCAGCAGCCATCGCGCGAAGGGGAAGAAGCGGCACTGATGGTTCCCTTCTTCACGGAATGAGGGGTGTATGGCAACTGAGAACGATAATTCCCGGTCTATGAACGGTATTTTGTCCAACATATCTCGGGATGTGGTGGACACCAGCTGGGATATTCCTCCGCTGACCTTCCCCAAATTGCAGCCTACCGATTCGGAAGAAGCCGATGGTGCGGATGAGACCCCGCTTGCTGAGCCCCGCACCATCGCTTCCTCCGTACCTGCGCAAACGGAACAGCCGGTTTCGGCTGCGCCAACAATCGCGGATATACCCAGTATGCCGCTCGATACCGTCGATTTCGATGATGCGGTTGCACCGGCCGATGCCGAGGAAACCGCCACTCTGCCGCCCCTCGTCTCTTCGACAGATGAACAGGACGCCGAAGCGACTCAGGCCTTTGACACTTCGGATGGCATAACGGACCTAGAGGAGCTGGCCGCGGAAGATCCGGAACATGATCCGTTGAAAACCATTCCGGTCGCGCCGAAAGAGCCATCTGCGGACAAGTGGAAGATTATTGCCATTGTCGCTGCGATTGCGGCAGTGGCGGTTGCTATCGCCGGCGTCATCGTGGTACGCAATCGTATCAATTCGAAAGAACAGCGTGCGGCAGTGGTGGTATGTGAGAAGGCGAAATCCAAATACTCCAAAGCCAACGAAAAACTGCAAAACGCCATCGAACAAGCAACTAGTCTGCAGGGCACTGCGGCAAACCAGGTGGCGGATGCCGCCACAATCGACCAGCTCACTCAGGCCGTGACCAAGGCGCAAAACCTCAAGACGGTCGGCGGATGCTCGGTGCTGCTGTCCGAAACCACACTGCGTGCGCACGCCCGTAGCATGAGCAAGCAGATCAGCAATATCAAAGAACAGACCAAGGCCGTTACCGCAGCAGCCACAGCTGTGTACGCCAGCAAGCGAGCTTTGGAAGTGAATAAGACGACTGCCGCGTTGCAGAAGACCATTGCTGACGCAAAGACGTTGCTTGACGGTTCTGCAGGCCAGGTCGCGGACGAGTCGACACGTGACGCGCTTGCCAAGGCGATTGACGCTGCCCAGAAACTCCTCGATGGCAAAAGCACCGATGTTACGGCCATGCAGAACGCTTCGAAGGTGATTTCCTCGACTTCTGACGGCGTAAACAAGTCTGTGGCGGAGCAAACTGCGGCCAATGCCCAGTCGAATACCAATTCGAATACCAATAACGGCACTACGAACCGGCGCTACACGTATACGTGGCAATTTGGTCCGGGCTCTGGAAACGGTGTGAACGGTGGTGGTTCGACCGGTGGCAATAACAATGGTGGCTCAACCGGTGGTAATGGCGATTCGACCGGCAACGGTAACGGTGGTTCGACCGGCGGTAACGGCGGTTCTAACGACGGTAATGGTGGTTCGACCGGTGGTAATGGCGATTCGAACGGCAACGGTGGTTCAACCGGCGGTAACGGTGGTAATGGCGATTCGAACGACAATGGCAATGGTGGTTCGGACGGCGGTAACGACAACTCAGATACAGGTACTGCTGGCGAATAAGCCATACCGGAGAAGGATTTGGATATAGCGAATGGTACCCCCATAGGTCCCTCTTAATTTCTGGGGTGGGGGGGGGCTGTGGTAAATTGTTTGCCGTATGCAGCTGAAGGGGAGGGAGATACATGCAAGGCGTGAATACCGGTGAATCCGGCGCACCAAACGGCGAGCAAGGTATGAGGACTCAAGAGATTCATATCGTCTCGTCCAATGCGCATCGACAGGCATACGCGTCCATGCAGAATCAGCGTCTGCAAAAGCAGTTCGAGCCGATGACTTTTTCCAATACCCCGTTTCCTGCGGAAAAGGAAGGACATAGGCGCGGCAAGGCTGAATCGACTCCCCGGTGGCGTTTCGCCTTCGTCGCCAGCCTGATCGCCATCGATTTGGCAGTGATGCTGCTTTCGTTGACCGTCAGCCTTGTAATCAACGGTGCTGCTTTCGATGCCATCGGCGATGTGATGCCGTTTTGGCTTTTCCTCATTCTGTTCAGCCTGATTTGGTTGCTGTGCTTGGCATTCGCGGGCACATACCACCGCCATGTTATGGCGGACGGCTATGAGCTGTATGCCAAAATCATCAATGCGTCGTTGCTGACCATCATCTCATACTGCAGCCTTGCATTTATTTTCAAACTTGCATTGCCCCGTACTGCGTTGATTATCGCGCCAGTCATCGCCTTCTTCTTGGATATCATCGCACGTTGGCAGATGCGTCAAGCGTTGCATCGTCACCGCAGCAAAGGCTCTTGCAAGTACAGAACGGTGGTCATCGGATCTTCCGATGGCATCAACAAAGCCTTGCAGACCATGCGCAACTGCATGAATTGGGGGTACGAACCAGTTGCTGTATGCCCAATTGAAGCGGATCCAGCTTCAAAAGACGCTTATGTGGTTACCTCATACACACCGGATGCCAATATCGAAGGCTCCAGCAAACTTAAGGTGATTCCTTTCAACTCGGCATTCCCACGTATTTGCGAAAGCCTCGGTGTACAGGAAGTCTATGTGGCTGACGTGCTTTCGCGTGATTCCGAAATGTTGCATGGTCTTTCTCTTGCGGTGGAGTCGCTGGGTATGGAACTTGCCTTGGCGGTCTCCCTGGCGGATGTGAGCGGTCACCGTTTGTATCTGCGAAACACCACGGAACAGCCAGTTCTGTTGGCTTCCCTGCCGCAGTACACGGGAGCTGCGAACGTAATCAAGCGTTTGCTGGACATCATCGGCTCACTGTGCGCGCTGATTATTTCCTCTCCGATTCTTCTCGGCGTCGCCATCGCCATCAAGCTTGATGATGGCGGTCCGGTGTTCTTCTCTCAGACCCGTATCGGACTGCACGGCAAGCCGTTCAAAATGTATAAATTCCGTTCCATGGTCACCAATGCTGAGGAGCTGAAGAAGAAACTCGCTGAGGAAACTGGGCAGGAAGACCGGTTCATCTTCAAAATGAAAGATGATCCGCGTATCACCAAGGTAGGTCACTTCATCCGTAAGACTTCTTTGGATGAGTTCCCGCAGTTCTACAACGTGCTCAAGGGCGATATGTCTCTGGTCGGTCCGCGCCCGGCATTGCCGGAAGAAGTGGCCCGCTATGGTTCCCTATATTCCGCCCGACTGCTGGTCAAGCCGGGCATCACCGGTCCGTGGCAGGTGTCCGGCCGGTCGGATCTTTCACAGGAGCAAAGCGAATATTTGGACGTCTCCTACATTGAGAATTGGTCCATCGCTGGAGATCTTGCGATTCTTGCCAAAACCGTGATGGTAATCTTCACTGGCCGTGGATCGTACTGAGCCAATAAGTGGGTTTTCTGTGATTTTCCCTCTGTTCTTGTGACGGAACAGAGGGAAATTTCATTTGGCGGCCGAAAAAAGGGGTGCCATGTGGCACAATAATGCGCTGGAATAGTCAAATTGAGTGCTTAATGATTTGAGGAGCAAAGCATGGGGCAACATGCTCAAGCAATACGGGAAAAACATACGGCACGGAATGTGACGCTTATTGTACTTGCGGTGCTGATCGTGCTACTTGCCATTGCTGCAGTGTTTGGTATGCAACTGTATAAGCAGGCAAAAAGCGTCAAGGCACACGAATCGCAAGCCATATCCTCACTATCCGCAATCAATGACCCTGCAAAGCTCAAGGATGCCGCCGCGTTGCAGGCGTCCATCGCGCAGGCTCAGCAGCAGACGGCGCAGGCCAAGCAGATTGCGCACGGTTCATTATGGAACGTGACTGCGAAAATGCCGTTCGTCGGCAGTGACATCGCCACTGTGCAAGGCATGACGGAAGTCGTGGACAACCTTGCACAGCAGACACTGCCATCGTTGACCACTGCGGTGCAACAGCTTGCCGGGGCCAATCTTTCCGGTGCGGAAGGGCAACTTAATCTGCAGCCAATCGCCGATGCGCAAGGTAACTTCGACAAGCTCAACCAGCAGGTGCAGCAGCAGAACAAGCAGTATAACAGTCTTGCCGAGCCGAAAATCGGCATGGTGAAGAAAGCCTATCAGCAGGGCAAGGACCAGCTTGACAATATCGCCGATTTGGTTGGACAGGTCAGCAACGCCACTCACATGCTGCCTTCCTTCCTCGGCCAGAACGGTGCCCGCACATACTTGCTGGCGGCACAGACCACATCCGAAACACGTTCCGGCGGCGGCTTGGTTGGCTCTCTCGGCACCATGACTGCGGATAATGGCAAAATCGCGGTGGGGGACTTCCACCCGAATGGTGAGTTCGTCAATGGCAACAACGGCACCGCTGAGGAACATGCGGTATTCAACAGGCCGTTGGGTTTCTCCTTCGACGTGCGAGACACCTTCGCGGTGCCGGATGTTTCCCGCAACGCGGAAATGCTCAACGCTTCATGGCAGCGTTCGCAATATGCCTGCAACATCGACGGTTTGATTTCCGTGGATCCGGTGTTCATCCAGAAAATGGTGGAGATCAACGGACCAGTCACCTTGTCCAACGGCACTGTGCTTACCGGCGAGAACACCGCCGAATACATGCTCAACACCATCTACAAGGACGTTCCTGTGGCACAGCAGGACGAATACTTCGAGTACATTGCCAAAACGGTGATGGACGGCGCTTTTGGCAACATGACTGTGGACAAGATGATGAAGGTGGCGCAAAGCATCGGTGATTTGGCCGAGAACCGCCACTTCTACGCCTACACGTTCCACGATGACGAAGCGAAGTACTTCCAAGGTGCTGGACTCGCCAAGAATGCGCCTGAGAGCGAGACCAATCCGGAAACGGGCATTTACATCAGCGAGCAGAATCCTTCGAAGATGGGTTGGTATATCGACCGTACCAGCGAAGTGACCAAGACAGGTGACAAGACCTACCACGTGAAGTACACGCTGACCAACCGTATGACTTCCACGGAAATGGCTACCTGCACGAGTTACATTCTCGGTGGTGAGCAGAAGGGCGTTGGTGGCGTGCCCGTGGCGCCGAGTGGCACATCCGCGCAGCGTGTGCTGATTTACGCGCCTGCAGGTGGTTCGATTGGATCAATCGCCGTGACCGGTGATGTGCGTGACCGTAGCAATGCCACCATGGACGGCAAGCCATTGAACTCCAGTATGGCGTACATCGCACCTGGCAAGAGCGTGACGTACGAGTTCGACGTGACCGTGTCTGACAAGGCCACGGCTGATATGAAGCTCGATCAGACGCCGTGTGGCAAAATGACCAATGATGTGAAATACAACTATTGAAATATGGCGCGGTAATTCTCGACATTATTGGTGCATGATTTCCTTGAATTCATCTCAATGAAAACTTGTTCAATGAAGTCTATGAATTATTGCTATATTCTTGGAAATACAGGGGGTATTTCTTCCGGAAAGCGGAGATACCCCCTATTTTATTAGTGAAAAAAGGGTGTATTTATGCGAATTGTTGTATTATATTGCATGTAATTAATATCCTATATTTTCAAGGGGTTGGCATGTCTGTTCTTGACGGATTTGAAGCAGTGGGAGAAAAGACCACCACCAATAAGATGACCATGACGGTCATGGAATCATCCGTTCGCTTTTCCAAAGGCGTGACCGAAGCGCTCGGATGCCCGGCATACGTGAAATTGCTGGTGAATGACAAGCAGAAGAAGATCGCAGTCCAGGCATGCGACGCCAAAGACGAGAACGCCATCAAGTTCTGCAAGACCAAGCGAAGCAAGGCCGATGGCGTCGACTCTGACGCTGCAGGAAAGGCTTCTTCCGTGACCGTGCGTACCACCGATGTGCTGGTAGCGGTGCAGAAGTATTTCACTTTCCCGCCGGTCGCAGACGACCAGATCGCCTATTTCGCCATGGATGGCGAGTCCTACCCGGATGAGAAGGTTGTCATTTTTGCTGTGGCCGATGCTGCAAAGGGTGTATCCGGCAAGCGCGGTCCCCGCAAAGGTTCGCATCATACGGCCAAAGATGGCGAGTAAGTGAACAATATTCCGCTCAGCTTGAAAAATCGCATATAGTACAGTTCTCTTGATGTGAGTGCTGTACTATATGCAGTATCTTGATAGGCTGTGCGAAACGTCCATAAACGCTAATAATGAGTACGTATGCATCCAGCCCAAAAATCCTGAAAAAGGGAGCTTGGAATGAATGTGGCAGGTAGTGGGCGTGTAGGATCTTCGTTCAGTATTCGAGTCGCTCAAAATAACGTGCTTGGTTGGCGATGGACGGTGGAAAAAGAGCATGACGGCTTTTTCGAGCCCGTTGCGTCTGGCCGTTCGCTCACGCGTAAGATGGCCAAAAGGGCCGCGATAAAAGCGATGAATGAATTGCGTGCATAAACAACCGTAACGCCATGAATGGCCTGCATCTTTCCATATGAAATATAAAAGAGGCATATAAGACAGGAGAGGCTCCGCACAATGTGTGCGGAGCCTCTCCTGTCTGAAAAACTAAAACTCAGTAGCAGTGGTTGGCGAGCCAGTAGGTGTAGGCGCCCTGGATGGAGCCGTAGCGCTGTGCGCAGTAGCCCCAGAACCACTTGAGCTGGGTCTGATAGTTGGTGGCCCAGTCAGCGCCGGCGCTCACCATCTTCGAACCGGGCAGAGCTTGCGGCAGGCCGTAGGCACCGGAAGACGGGTTCGTGGCGGAAACATTCCAACCGGATTCGTGGGAAATGATGTACACGGTCGCGGTGAAATCAGCCTCGGAATAGCCGCTGGACAGCAGATAATCGTGAGCCCACTGCTGCATTTCGCCAGCCGGCACGGTGGTGCCGATCGACGCTGCGGCCGCGGACGGCGTGGACGAGGAGCCGGTGCCGACGAGGATCACCTTGTCGGTCGGAGCCTTCTTCACGAAAGAGCTGATCATATTGGAAGACATGACCTTGCCGCCGGACTTGGTGACGAGGTTCGTGGTCTCCATAACACCGTTCGCGCCTTCGGTCTCGACCTTCTCCTGGCCCTTCGGCAGGCTGGAGGTCTCCTTCTTGACCGTGTTGAATGCGATATCCGTATCAGACACCTCAACGGAAGCGCCGGCACGTTCGATCTTGATGACGGTGTTCTCGTTCACCTTCGTATCCAAAGACGGGGAAACGGTGTCTTCCGTATCAAGGGTGATGTCGCCCGCGTCAAGCACGGACTTCACGTCGGTGAAATGCATGCCGGGAACCACGCGGGTCTTGCCGTTGATCTTCACGGTGACGTACGAAGTATCTCCGGAAAGCGCCTCACGGGCGTTGCCACGGGAGGCTTCGATGCTGTCGGTGACGGAATACGCGGTGACCTGCTTGGCAGGAGACTTCTCCGCGGTGGCGTACAGATTATGCGACACGATGCCGCCAGTGGCCAACAGCCCCACTGCCGCAACCGTTGCGACAATCTTCACCATCTGAGATTTGCCCGGCAAGGCAAACGTAGTTGGTTGGGCATGTTTCTTATGGCTAGCCATTCTGCTCCTACATCGGGTACAATTCCTCGGCGGATTCCGTGCCTAGGGCACGGCGCACAACCGCTAGGGTTCCGCCGGAATGCGCGCAACTGCATATAGTCTACCGCACCCCAAGGAACTTGAAGATAACGTATGCAACGCGCAGGCGACGGGCCGAATCATCGTTCCGACTGACTACTTGGTTTTCACTTTGGCGTCTCCGCTGGAAGCGGTGTCCCCATCGGAAGCGGCCGCATCCATATCCAACGCCTTGGCCTGGCTGATCAGATCATCCAAATCGGAAGCGCGCAACGCGCCGGCCTGTTGGAAGATGATCTGCTGCTTCTTGACGACCATCAGCGTCGGCACTGCCTGAACCTTGGCCGCGGCGGCCAGATCGGGATTCTGATCGATATCCACCTTCGCGAAATAGACGTCCGGATTCGCCTCGCTTGCCTTCTCGAACGTTGGGCCGAATGCACGGCACGGACCGCACCACGTGGCCCAGAAATCCACGAACACTAGATCATTGGATTCGACGACCTGGTTGAAATCCTGCGAAGTGACTGCATGCGTTGCCATATGCGTTCCCCATTCCCCGGCTTACGCTATAAGCCGATTTCAAAAACAATATCGTGCAATGCTGCGCAATATTGCGAAAGACCGTTTGCGAAAAGTATATAGCCGCACGCCACGCAAACACACTGCCGCACCCGATTGCGCTATGGGAAGAATCGGAAGCACGTGACATTCACATGCCGTGCGTGATAATGGAACCATGCCAGTGATGAATGATGAAGTGCCCGACGAGGGCGATTTCGACGCCAACCGCCATCGCGGGGAATTCGACGACATTACGCCGGAGGATTTCATCCGCGGAATGGGCAACCCTCCGGGATGGCTCCCATCGGACGAAATCAACCGCATGCGCCACGAAATACCGATTCCGTACGTCGTGGTCGTGCCGGTGCGCACCGACGATCTCGGCAGGGTGGCGCAAATCGGCTCGCTGCTGCGCGTCACCGACGACGGCGGTATCGAACGCACATTGATCGCCGGACGTGTGCTCTATCACGAATCGTTGCGTGAAGCGGTGGCGCGCAACGTCGCAAAAGATTTGGGCGATATCGCCCTGCCGCAGCTGCCGATCAGCCTGCAGCCGTTCACCGTGGCCGAATTCTTCCCGACACCCGGCCTATCCGACTATTACGATCCACGCCAACATGCGATCGCGCTGTGCTACGTGGCGCCGATCGCCGGCGATTGCAAGCCGCAGGACGAGACGCTCGATGTGGAATGGGTCGACCCGTCCGGAGACATGCTCGACACCTTCGTCGGGCAAATGGCCAACGGCTACGGCACCATCGTGCGGCAGGCGCTCGCGTGGACCGGCAAGTAGGACAAGCCGCGCAAGCGGGGCAAGAGCTAGGCAAACTAGGCGAATAGACAGATAGGGGAGGATTAGAAAAATATGACGATTGAACTGAACAACAACGTATATACGGACGGCGGCAACGATACCGAAACCACGCCGGTGGTGCTCGTGCACGGCTTCCCGGTGGACCACCGCATGTGGGACGAATGCGCGACGGCTTTACGCGACCAAGCTGTGAAACAAGGCGTGAAACCATTTGCGATCTGGGCTCCGGACATGCCCGGCGCCGGCGAAGGACCGATTCCGTCCGACGAAGACAGCGGCGGCAAGGACGCCGACGGCGCGTTCCCGTACGGACTGGACCGTATGGCGGACGCGTACGTGGACCTGCTGCACGCCGCCGGCTACGGCAAAGCCATCTGGGTGGGCCTGTCGATGGGCGGCTACCTGATTCTCGACATCCAACGCCTGCATCCGGAAGCGGTGGCGGCGCTCGCCCTGTGCGACACGAAAGCCGACGCCGACTCCGCCGACATGCGATTGAAGCGCGTCGCAATCGCCACCGACTGCGAAACGACCGGCACACACGAGCCGGTCATGGGATTCGCCGTGCCGTCGGAAGCCGATTCCACCGTGAAACAGTCGGACGCCTACTGCAGGCAGTTCGAAACGTGGATCAACGAACAGCCCGCCGACGGCATCGCCTGGCGCGAACGCATGGCCGCTGGCCGTCCCGACCTGAACGACGTGCTGCCGAACATCAACGTGCCAGTCGCAGTAATCTGCGGCGACAAGGACCCGTCCAGCCCGCCGGCAGTGATGAAGCCGGTCGCCGACGCGATGACGAAAACCGACGTGACGATGACGGTGATCGACGACTGCGGCCACTTCAGCGCGTACGAACACCCCGACCAGGTGGCCGCCGCGTTACTGGAACTGGTGAAGCGAGTCGGCTGAGCCGGCTGCGACGATTATCTGTGGCAGACCATCCGGCGTATCGACAAGATATAGAGAAAATATATAAAACGTATATACGGAATATGTACTGCGTATGTATAACGAATATATTCCGTATATAACACGCATGAAAGAGGCAACACAACCATGAGCGTGTTCTCACCACTGGCATTGACGCAGACCCTGCCGTTCCTGCCACTCGCCCAAGGAGACATCGACTACGAAGTGGCACGACGCGGCGAACCCGACCTGTTCGCCAAAGTCCTGGCGGAACCGGCAACGAAAGTCATCCTCGTCAAAGACGGCAAAGTGGCCGTGCCGCACGGCCAAGGCGCCATCGCCGACTACGCCAACGTGAAAATGCGCCTCGCCCAACTGCCGGGCGCGTACGTTGCCGCGGAACTCGAATCGCACCCATCGGCGCTCGCCATATTCCTCGGCTCGTACGGCGGACGATTGGGCGAGCACGTCGTCGCCGTGGACGTGACGCACGTCCAGCCGAACGATACGACGATTACGGCTGCGACGGCTCGCAGCGGGGGAGCGGACGACGCGTTCGCCGAAGTGCCGGCGCATGAATCGCAGGAAAACGCGAAATCGCTGCTGGAAAGCGCGGCAACCCGATTCGACTGGGTGGACCTGCGCGGATTCGCACCCCACGCCAGCGCACGCGAAGCCGGACAGGCAACCTCCGCCATCTCGCTCAGCGTGTGGCACGCCCGACAGCGTCACTGCCCGACGTGCGGCGCGCCCGTCAAACCGGCGCTCGGCGGCTGGGCTCAGCACTGCACGAACGACGAGGATGGCAATCGTTTGCTGTTCCCCCGAATCGAGCCAGCGGTGATCACCGCGATCGTCGACCATGATGACCGTCTGCTGCTGCAACACAACAGCGCATGGCGCAACAACGGCCTGTACTCGGTTTCGGCCGGATTCGTGGAGGCTGGCGAAAACCTGGAGCACGCATGCCGGCGCGAAGCCAAAGAGGAAGTCGGCATCGAAATAGGCGAACTCAAATATCTCGGCTCCCAGCCGTGGCCGTTCCCCTCGTCTCTCATGATGGCGTTCAAAGGCGTGGCGGTCACCACCGACGTGCACGTGGACGGCGAGGAAACGTTGCAGGCGCGTTGGGTCACACGCGACGAATACATGAGCGAACTGGTTTCGGGACGTATGGAGGCTCCGGGCAAAGCCACGATCGCACGCTACATGATTGAGGAATGGCTCGGCCACGACTTGCCGTGACAAGACCTGCCATTAAAAGGTGGTATCGGCTGAGCCTGTCTTCGGGGCGGTTGCCGGGGGAGCTTGTTTAGGTATTCGTTTGGGCACTCGTCTGCGTATCATGCTGCATGGTATGTACCGTTAAGAGAGTGAATGAGGAAACCACATACATGTCTGATAGAAGTGGGCAGAACGATACGGACAACAGCTTCGCCGGCATCTCGTTTGAAGGGGTGAATGCCGTGCCGCCGCAGTCTGGTGAGAACGGCGATACGATCAATCTCGCCGACGTGGCCGATATGTCCGAACAGGACGACGTGTCCAACGCCGCCACCGAGACCATGCCGCCGTTGAATTTTGCATCGGACCAGACCCAGCCGTTCCAGTCATTCCCGACGGCCGGTGCCGCCGAAACCACGCCTGCCGGAACTGTCCCCAACGGAGCTGTTCCCACTGGTGCCATTCCTACCGGTGACATGCCCTCATCCACGCCCGCTCCCGCCATTCCCGTGCTCACCATGCCGGTCGAAGGAGAAGCCGTCGTGGCCAAGAAACGCAAACTGCCGCTGATCATCACCGGAATCGTGCTCGCCGTGCTGGTGGTCGCCGCAATCGCCGGCTTCTTCACCGCACGCTGGTACTTCCAAGACAAGGCCGCGCCGGGCGTGACCTTCGGCGGAACCAGTGTGGCCGGACAGACCGCCGACCAGCTGAAAAACACGGTGACGGCCGCCGTGAAGAACACCACCGTGAACATCAAGGACGGCAACGGCAACAACGCTTCCGGCAGCCTGAGCGACCTCGGCGTGAGCTACAACGTCGACAAGACGGTCACGGAACTGCTCGCCGCCAAGCACCAGACCAACGGCGCACTCGAATACATCAACGAAGTCAACCCGTTCGTCAAGAAGAACGTGCCGCTGAACGCCAAGTCCAACAAGCTGGCCCTCAGGACGTTCGTCACCGACAAATTCGTGCAGGACACCGACCGCGCGGTACCGTCCACCGCATCGTACGATGCCAACGCGCGCGCCTTCGTCGCAGTGGAAGGCCGCGGCGGCAGGTCCCCGAAGGTGGACAACGTGATCGACACGGTCGCCAAAGCCATCGCGAACCCGGGGCACAGCGGCAGCGTGACGATCACGTACGAAACCATCGACGTGCCGGTCGCACTGCCTGAAGCCCAAAACGTGGCCGACCAGGCAAACGCGCGACTGAATGCGCCGATTGTGCTGGACAACGGACAAGGCAAGACCTTCCAGATTCCAGCCGAAGTCGTGGCCTCATGGCTGAAAACCGACGCCGACCTCGAACACGGCACGCTTTCGCTGTCCTACGATGACAACGCCATCACCAACTACGTGCAGCAGCAGGTCCCAGCCCAGCTCAACCAGGACGCGGTCGACCAGGAAGACGCCGTCGACAACAGCGGCAAAGTGCTGGCCACCATCGTCAAAGGCGTGAACGGCGTGAAGGTCAAGAACATGGAGGCGCTCGCACCGAAGATCGGCGAAGCGCTCAAAAACGGCCAAGGCGCCACCATTCCGGTGGACGGCGACGTGCAGAACTTCAAAACCGTGCAGAAGAAGAGCGAATACCGCATCGTGGTGGACCGTACCGCGCAAACTGCCACCGTGTATCACAACGACGAGGCCGTCAAGACCTTCCCGGTGTGCACGGGCACCACCGGCAAGCACGAAACCGACCTGGGCACCTTCTACATCTACCTCAAGTATCAGATCCAGGACATGACCGGCCTGAACGACGACGGCTCGCGCTACCTGTCCAAGGGTGTGAAGTGGGTAAGCTACTTCTACGGCGGCGAAGGCTTCCACACGGCAAGCTGGAACAATTACGGCATCGCCCACGGCGACCCGGCGCACTACGGCTCCCACGGCTGCGTGAACATGTACGAAGCCGATTCCAAGTGGATCTACGACAACTGTCCGGAAGGCACCATCGTGCAGGTAGTCGGCGCCATGCCATCCGGACCGGTACGCTGACCCGTTACGCGTGGCGCGGGTGCGCGGCGTTCGCATACGCCGTACAATGGGCGGCATGAGCGAAGCAAACGATAGCAAAGTGAACCTCGACGTGCCCGAGCACCTCGAATACTCCGACGAGCACGTGTGGGTGGATTCCTCCGTTGAACCCGCCATGGTGGGCGTTACCGAATACGCCACCGAACAGTTCGGCGAACTCGTGTACATCGATTTGCCTGAAGTCGGTACGCAGGTCGAAGCTGGCGACGAAGTGGCGGAATTCGAATCCTCCAAGGCGGTCACCGCGCTGGTCTCGCCGGTGGCTGGCACCATCCGCTACGTCAACAACGAGGCTGCGGACGATCCGAGCATTGTGACGGACGATCCGTACGGCGAGGGCTGGATTTTCAAGATCGAGCTTGAGGATGACGAGCCTGACCTGCTTAGCGCTGACGAGTATGCCAAGATTGTGGCTGACTGAATAGCACGGACGTCTAGTTTTAATTACGGCTGCGGCCGGCGGGTGCGATGCGCGACACACTCAAGGCCGTTCGGCCGGGCTTACGGTCGCGCATCGCACCCGCCGGCCGCAGCCTTTTTATGGGAAGTGCCTTGCGGGGCCCTGAAAGTTCCCTGATTTTCTCGGTGGCGTTACTGTTTGTTCGAACGCGACCCCTATAGTGGGCATATGAGTGAAATTCAGCCGTTGCCGCAGTTCCCGCCGCAGCGTGCGCCGCAGCATGACCAGCAGCGCGAACAGCAGCGTATGGGGGAGCGGATGGACGATTCTTGCGATGACATGCCCACCGTGCCGATTCCGGCACGCAAGGTGGTCACCACCTTCGACGCGGCCTCCAGACATGAGCGTCTTGAAGTCAAACCGCCGCTGACCAGGCTGTTCCGCCGCACGATCACCAAAGCATTCAGTGTCTGGCTGAAATTCTCGACCGCATTGGTACGGTCGCTCGACTGGTATCCACGTGTCGAACCCTACGTCGGCTACGGCACCGAACACTACTCCCGACTGATCTGCCGTACCGTATACGGCCCGTTCAAACGGCAGGCCGGCCGCCTGATTCGCGGCATCCGTGGCATGCTGATGGTGCCGTCCCCGCATACCAAAGTGCGGATCGCCATCGATGACGTGCCCATCGAAACAGTGCAGGTGGGTGCGTCGGAAGTATACGACGCGATCGACAGCAATCCTGATATTTCCAGCGAATTCGCGGCATCCGACGATGCCGGCTACCTCGACCTCGTCGCCGAGCATTCACTCGAACCGGGCATCCACAACGTCTCGTACAAAGTGCGCAGCCGCAAGCCGGTCAACGCCAACCTTTTCACCATTCCCAGCGGCACCAAAGTGGGCGTGATCTCCGACGTGGACGACACCATCATGGTCACGCAGGCGCCGCGTCTGATGAAGGCCGCCTACAATCTGCTGCTGCTTAATCCGCGCAAAAAAGTGCCGGTGGCCAGCATGAACCTGCTGTTCAACCGCATCGCGGACATGTTCCCGGACGCGCCGTTCTTCTACCTGTCCACTTCGCCATGGAATGTGGAAAGCTCGATCCGCCATTTCATTACGAACCATGGTTTTCCGGAAGGTCCGCTGCTGCTGCGCGACCTTGACCCGAGGCCGAAAACCTTCATTCCGTCGGGCGTGCAGCACAAGCTTGAATACGCCGAACAGCTCATGGCCGATTTTCCCGATATGAAGTTCATTCTGATCGGCGACGACGGGCAGAAGGATCCGACCACATACGCCACAATCGCACGCCGCTACCCGGGGCGTGTGCTGGCGATCGGCATCCGGCAGCTGTCCCCGCGCGAAGTGACCGGCAATTTCGGTTCCGTCGCCGGGCGCGTGGCCACGCAGCCGATGCCGGTCACCGACGTGCCGGTATTCACGGGAACGACCGGATCGAACATCATGAAAACCATGCTGCCGTTCCTGAAACAACAGATGGGCGTCTGACTTTTTCGTACGCCCAGAGCAGGGGTTGCGTGCCGCGTGGGATTGGGAATGCAATGCCGGTATAATCGCGTGCATGACTGATTTTCGGGGTGAACAGGGCGCAACGGGCGCGCGAGAAAGCGACGAAAGCGTGCAAGACAAATGCGGGATGCCGATCGCGAAGCGTGTGCCGAAGGAGCGCGTATTCCACGGCGACACCTTCATCGACGAGTACGAATGGCTGCGCGACAAGGAATCGCATGACGTGCAGGATTACGTCGCCGCGCAGAACCGGTATTGCGAGCAGCGCATGGAACCGTTGAAAACCCTGCGCTCCACACTGTTCGACGAGCTCAAGTCGCACGTTCAGGAAAACGACATGTCCGTGCCGACACGCATGGATGGCTACTGGTATTTCGTACGCACCCAGGAGGGCCAGCAGTATGCGGTGCAATGCCGTGTGCCGATTCGAAGCGCAGACGATTGGGATCCGCCAACCATTGAAATCGGCGTGCCTATCGACGGCGAACAAGTGGTGTTCGACACCAATGCCGAAGCGCAAGGCCATGATTTCTTCCGTATCGGCGGCATGGATATTTCCAAAGACGGACGTTGGATGCTGTACGGCACCGACACCAGCGGCGACGAACGTTACGATTTCCGCATCCGCAGCTTGGAAACCGGCAAGGAACTGCCGGAAGTGTTCAAGGGCATCGGTGGCGCCTGCTTCACACCGGACGCGCAATGGGTGTTCTATGTGAAGCTCGACGACGCGTGGCGTCCATACGCGGTGATGAGGCACCGCGTCGGCACCCCCGTCACCGACGATGTGGAAGTGTATCACGAACAGGACGAACGATTCTGGGTGGGCATCGGCCTGTCGTTCGACGAACGCAATCTGGTGATCGGCACCGGATCGAAAACCACTACCGAAGTGCTGCTGCTTTCCACCGACGATCCGGAAGGTGAATTCCGCGCGTTCATTCCGCGCGAGCAGGACGTGGAATACGACGTGAGTTTCAGCCGTTTCGAAGGTGCCGGCGAACGCGGTGAGGATATTCCGCTCGCCGTGGTCTATCACAATGCGTTGAACCCGAATTTCGAAATCGATGTGATCGACATGCGCTCCCATGAGCCCCCGTACCGTTTGGGTGAGGGCGTGCGTGTGGCCGTCGGTTCGCCGTACGGATGCGAGTATGGCGACGAGGTCGAACCGGGCGCTTCTGGGATGCCGATCGGCACACCGTATTCCAATCCCTGCAATCCAGCCATTTTGCAGGGTGCGCATGGTCTTGGCATTGAGGGGATCTCGATTCACCGGCATTATGTGGCGCTGCAGTACCGGGCGGAAAGCCTGACGCATATTGCGGTGATGACGAAGGATGCCGCTGCGGAGGATTTTCTTGCGGGGCGTCCATGGAAGTTCACCGAGCTGGTTCCCCACGCGTTGGAAGACGATTGGGATGTCGACGAGTCGGTGGACGAGATCAACGAGGAACGTGCCGAAGTGTGGGGCGCGCTCGACCAATTGGCCGCCGCGCAAGGCGAGGGGTCGGCCGTGCATGGGGTTTCCCGCAAGGCGATGACCTCATCGGATGGCGCGACCGCCGATGCGATGCCGGGGGAGACCCGGCGCTTGTATTCGATTGGTGTGGGAGGTAATCCTTCGTATGATGCGCCCCGCATGCGCTACTCGTTCTCCAGTTACACGCGTCCCGGCGAACTGCATGATATCGATCCGGCGACCGGCGAGGATCGCCTGTTGAAGCGTGCCACGGTGCTTGGTGGATTTGAACCGCGCGAATACATGGAGCGCAGGGTGTGGGTTACCGCCCGCGATGGCGAGCGCATTCCTGTTTCCTTGGTGTGGCGCAGGGATGTGCCCGCGTGTGATTCGGCGATGTTCGTTACCGGGTATGGCGCGTATGAGATCAGTTCGGATCCGGGATTCTCGGTGTCTCGCATCAGCATGCTTGATCGTGGTGTGCTTTATGCGGTGCCGCACATTCGCGGCGGCGGTGAGATGGGTCGTGCCTGGTATGAGCAGGGGCATTTGCTCAATAAGAAGCATTCGTTTGAGGATTTCGTTGATGCCGTGCGTGCGTTGCAGCGTGCCGGTTTGGCGTCGCCTGCTCGCACGGTGGCCGATGGCGGTTCCGCCGGTGGCCTGTTGATGGGTGCCGTGGCGAATATGGCTCCCGAATGTTTCGCGGGCGTTGAGGCGGATGTGCCTTTTGTGGATGCGTTGACGTCGATTCTTGATCCGTCGTTGCCGTTGACGGTTACGGAGTGGGATGAGTGGGGCGATCCGCTGCATAATGCGGACGTGTACAGGTATATGAAGGAATATACGCCGTATGAGAATGCGCCGTCTGATGCAAATGATGCGCGGGTTGCGGTTTTTCCCAAGATTTTCATTACCACGTCGATGAATGACACTCGTGTGCTGTATGTGGAGCCGATGAAATGGTTGGCCCGACTGCAGCGTGCGGGCGTGGATGCCGTGGCGAAGATTGAGGTTGAGGCTGGTCATGGGGGTACGTCTGGAAGGTACAAGCAGTGGGAGGAGATCTCCTATGAGAATGCTTGGTGTCTTTCGATGATGGGTATCACGCATTGATCCGGTTTGTGGGACCTTTCATGTTCGGATGAGGTCGGTTTCGGAACGGTCTGTTGTTATGTGACGGGGTGCACCGTATGACGCACCCCGTTTTGCAAACGCTTCCATTTGCAGTTTGTTTCATGAAACATTGAAACAGCTCGGGTGATTGTTTTCGGCGTTTCTTGCATAATCCTCCGATTTAGGGGTGTTCCGTCAAACGTTTTTTCCAACTTTTGACGGCATGTTAAACCTTTTATAAGGTCATGCTTGCACCTGTTTTCAGAGTGTTTCATTGTCTGTGTGGGGTGGTCTAGTAGGGTCCAGAGAAATAGCAGGTTTACGGGTAAAACCGACTAGATTGCATTGCGACCAGGGGGAAGAATGGCAGGCATGCATAAAGCCGTAAGTGAGCGGCATGGAATGACAACGATTGCCGCGTTGGTGGCAATCGTTGCGATGATCTTCGCAAGTGTGATCGCAGCGCCGCAACGCGCGTATGCTGAGGAATACAATATCAGCGATCTCGGTTGGGTTGACAAGGACGACACCTCCTTCGAAATCAGTTCCGACGGAGGCAAGACGTGGAAGCCGTACATTTCCGGCATGCAAGTCAACTACGGTGATCAGATCCGCACCGAACTGCATTGGAAAGTGCCGAACGACGTCAAAATCAACGAGGGCGACACCTTCGTCTACGACCTTCCCAGCAATCTGGAATACAAATCGAACGAGAAATACCCGATCTACAACGGTGGCGACGTGGTCGGCTACTACACCATCGACGGCGACAAAATGGTGGCCACCTACACCCGCGGCGAATCGGCGGGGTCCAACATCGAAGCGTTCGTGACCACTGACGGAACCATCACCTCGAACAAAACCGGTGGTTCGGCTGGCGGCGATACCAGCTTTACCTTCCCCGGATATGGCACCATCACCGTGAACGTGGAGGGCAAACACAGCGTCAACGTGGTCAAACGCCCGGCAATCTCCACTTCCGACGCATCCACCTACGATTTCGTTTTGGAAGTGACCTCTACAGGCACGAACACCGGCGTGACCATGGACGACACCATGGGCGGCCTGCTGACCTTCGTGGACGGATCCGTGCACATCTACACCGACGCCGACTGCAAGAACGAATACACGGGCGCATGGCAATCCTCCAAAACCGACGACCATAATTTCAACGTCACCATCGGCTCCATGGGCGACGGTGAGAAACTATACGTGCGCTACTCGGTGAACGCCGACAAAGACAGCGTCATCAAGGCATGCCGCGAGGCCGGCAATTGCAGCAATGCCACCGAAAACAAAAACAAGGTGACCTATTCCAGCAACGAAGACGTCAACAAGAAGGAAACCAGCAACTCCATCTGGTTCAACTACAGCGACTGGTATGTGAACAAAAGCGCAACCGCAGCAAAAGACGAAAATGGCACGCAAGGCTTCACTTGGAACATCACCATCGGCGCTGGCGAAGGCCAATCCGTCGACGGAGCCACCGTCAAAGATCTGCTCGACAAGAACAACCTCAAGGAACCGACCGGAGATCTGGTGCTCAGCTGCTACAACAGCGGCGACTGGAAATCCGTGTGTCCGACCGGCTCGCCCGGCGCATATACGGACGACGACCCGTACAATCCGCAGCATTACATCAAACTTAGCTGGAGCGATCTCGTAGCAGGCACCGTGACCCTGCCCTCCGGCGGCTACGACCATTTCCAAATCCAGTATTGGACCGAAGCGAAAAACGTGCCGGTCGAAGGAAGCGGCGAACACCAGAAATACAAGAACGAAGTCACCGTAAAACCTCAGGATGGAACCGGCAAAACAGCCACGGCCGAACCTCAACTCGGCACGGACGCGGTCGAACTGAAGAAAACATGCACGTCGCCGGCATCCGAAGCGAAGAACCTGACGTGGGTGACCAGCATGAAAGCCTTGGAAGACCTCACCAACGCCGAACTGACCGACAAGCTGGATGTGGACGACAGCGGCAAGGATCTGGGATCCAAGCAAACCTTGGTGAAAGACAGCATTAAAGTGTACACCGACGCCGCCCTGACGCAGCAATACGCGGGCGGATACACGACAGAGGCCACCGATAGGGGATTCACCATCGTGTTCGCATCATTGCCCAAAGGCACTACGGTGTACGTGCAATACCAGTCCACCGTCAACGACGGTGTGACCGACGAAACCGTGTGGAACCGAGCTTCGGCATTGAACAAAACCTCCACGGCGAAACACCAGCATCGCGGCGACGTGCTCGGCAAGGAAGACGCCAACCAGTATTGGGACCAATACGGGTACGGCTACACCGCCAACTCCAAAGGCGTGATCCGCTGGCGCATCAAAGTGCATGACGTGATGTCGGACGCCGAAAACATCGTGGTGACCGATACGTTGCCCGTCCACACGCGGTACGACGCGAAATCGTTGAAGATCTTCGACGCTTCCAGCACCACAAAAATGCTGTCCGGAGTGAGCGCCAAAGACAACGGCGACGGCACGGTGACCTTCACCATAGCCAAGGGTACCCCGGCGTTCAGCCAGGCGAAGACCTCGGCTGGTGTGCTCATCGTGTATGAGACGAGCATCGACCCGATCACCGCACCTGATTGGGGAAATTACGAGAACAAGGCGCACATCGACATTGATGGCAGCGCCGGAGGCGACGCTTCCGCCACAGTGGGCGCGAGCAAGCCGAAACTTCTTGACAAAAACGGCAAATACGATGCCACGACCGCGCCGAACGTGAACTACACGGTCAAAGTCAACCCGAATGCGGACACGCTTAACAAAGGCAACAACCTCACTCTGACCGACACCATGGGTCAGGCACTCGACCTCAACGCCAACAGCGTGTCGATCATGGACTCCGACAATGGAACCGCCATCAACGGTGCAACATGGTCATACAATCCGCAGACCCGCGAACTAGTGTTCTCCATTCCCGACGCCCGTGCATGCACCATCACCTACACGGCCGCGGTGCAGCTCAAACCAGGCGAAAGCTTCGGATCGCTGGGCGGCAACAAAATCGTGCTCGCCGGGTATGAGAACAACGGCGGAACCTCGCAGAACACAATCACCGGAACCGTACAGCAGAGCAAAGGCGGCATGAAATACGACCAGAGCACACTGCAGATCTACAAGTACGCGGATGGCGATCTCGGCAAGCCGGCGGGCAGCGCCACCTTCAAAGTGGAAAGCGTCACCGGATGCAACTTCGTGTCGTCTACGGCCGATGCCGACGGCACCTGCAATGGTACGGTTGGCAAAGAAATCACCAAGCAGCTGACCACAGGAGCATCCAACGGACTGTCCGACCGACTGCAGCTGGACTACGACACCGTATATAAGGTCACCGAGCTGACAGGTCCGGACGGCAAAGTGCCCGGCAGCACTGATTCGCAATACGAGAAATCCGCTCCGCTCTATGTGATATTCCCCGGACATGACGCGCAGACCGCTGCCGGTGCATACGACGGACGATACGACAACAAAACCGTTACCGTAGACGGGCAAAGCGGCAAATTGATCGTCGCCGTAGCCAAAGACAGCGACGGCAAGACGACCACATTGGGTAACTACCGTTGGAACTGCAGCAACGACCACAAAACGAAGTTCAAGGTGCAATTCACAAAGGTGGATGCGGCGAATGCCGGTGTACCCGTCGACGGTGCCACCATGCAGCTGACTCGTGTCGGATCGTCGCAGGTGGAATCCGATTGGACATGGACCACCTCCGGCAGCGAGACGAAAACGCTCGAACTCCTGCCCGGACGGTACAAGCTGACCGAAGCCAACGCACCGGACGGATACCAAGTCATGGATCCGATCATCATTCTGGTCGGCGAAGACGGCACCATCACCGTCGACGGCAAAAATGTGACCGGTAGCGACGGCATCGGTCACGTGCAGGCGGAGGACGCACCGAAAACCACGTCGTTGACTGTTACGAAAACATGGAACGACAATAACAACCAGGACGGCAAACGTGCATCCGTCACCTTCGATTTGTACCGCAAGACCGACGGCGATGCCGATTATACGAAAGTCGACGGGCAAAGCCGCATACTCAATCCCGACAAGAACGATAACGTGCAATGGACGGGACTGCCGGTGAAAGTCGACGGCAAAACCGCGGCCTACATGGCCGTCGAAACCACGACGCTGGGCGGGTACGACTCGCAATGCGCTGACGTGCAATACAACACCGACGGTTCGGCTGCCACCGAACAATGCACCAACACGCACACGCCCGAAACCACGTCGATCGGCGTTGAAAAAGCATGGGACGACGCCGACAACCAGGACCAGAAGCGCCCTGACAGCGTAACCGTGCATCTGTTGAAAAACGGAGAGGAAACCGATCAAAGCGTGACACTCGATGCGGTTGGAAACTGGCGGAACGACAGCGCGTTCACCAATCTGCCCGTCTACGAGGATGGCAAGAAGATCGTGTATACCATACGCGAAGATACGGTGAGCGGCTACACCACGCACATCACCGGCTCGCAAACCCAAGGTTTCGCCATCACCAACACGCACCACCCCGAAAACGAGGAGGTGTGGTTCTCCAAGCAGGACCTCAAGGGTACGGAGATCGCAGGTGCCACCATGCGCCTCACCGGTACGCTGAATGATGGCACCGAATTCAAAACGCAGACCTTGGCAAGTGAGCGGGATAAGTCGAAGAGCATCAAGCTCAAGCCCGGCACCTACACCTTGACCGAAACCAAGGCGCCGGATGGTTATCTGGTAGCGGATCCGGTCGAATTCAAAGTCGTGAGCGACGCCGTCACCGGCAAGCTCAGCGTGCAGATCAAGCAAACCGATGGCACATATGCCGACGTGCAGGACAATACCATCGTGATGACCGACCAGTACCGGACGCATCAGGTGACCGTCAATAAAAACAGTCTCACCAGTGGCATCACCAATATCGACGGCGCGCAGATGAGCATCACCGGCACCACCTTGGATGGCAAGGCGATCGACGAGATCACTTGGACCAGCAAAGGCGGCGAACCCGGCGAACTCACCCTGCTACCCGGCACCTACACCCTGCGTGAAAAGGTGGCGCCGGACGGCTATGAAACCGCGGATGACATCGTATTCAGCGTCGGGCTCGACGGCAGCGTGACCATCGACGGTAAGAAGCAGGATTCCAATACCGTCGTCATGAAAGACAAGCCGGGCAAAAGCGGCATCCTGTTCTCCAAAACCAAGGTCGGCGGCGGTGCCGAGCTGGCTGGAGCGGAATTCTCCATAACCGGCAAAACTTTCGAAGGCAAGACGATCGACGAGATCACCTGGACCAGCGGCGGCGGACTGCCGAAACAATTCCAGCTGCAGGACGGCGTCTACAAGCTCACCGAAACCAAGGCGCCGGTCGGGTATGAAAAGGCGAACGCGGTCAACTTCACCATTTCCCGCGGCGAAGCATACGTGGACGGCAAGCTGGTGGATGGCAACACCATCCGCGTCGAGGATCGCGTGGATACGACCATGGTGCGCGTGCGCAAAATCTGGTCCGACCATAACTATTCGGAGCGTCCGACATCGGTGACATTCCACCTGCTGCGCAACTCCAAGCAGCTGCAAGATGCGAAGTACACGCGGACGTTGGACAACAAGAACACCAGCGACTGGACGTACACGTGGACCGATCTGCCCCGATATGATGCGGACGGCAACAGGTACAACTACACGGTTGACGAGGAACTGACCCAAGAGCTCACAGGTAAGGAATACCGCGTTTCCGTGATCAAACGTCCGTACATCGACGGCGCCGAATTCACGGTATTGAACATTCGGGAGCCGGAAACGGCAAGCATCACGGTGAACAAAACGTGGAACGATCAGGATGACAACGATGGCAAACGGCCGAAGACGCTGACCTTCCATATTTGGGGAACCAGCAAACAGCCGAAGAGCGGCAGTACCGACGAAACGGAAGACGTGACCGAACAATTGGTGGTGCAAACCGTGCGAACCAACGGCAGCAACACGCAATCGTGGACGTTCGAAGGTCTTCCCAAGCAGAACCTGTACAACAATCCGTACACGTATACGGTAACCGAGGAATCCGTAGATGGCTATACGGCAAGCGACGTGACGCTCGCCGGCGGTACGGAAACACGCTGTGCGGTGACGAGCACGGTCAAATCCTGCGCGTTCGATGTGACCAACACGCATACGCCCGAAACCACGACATTGAGCGTGGACAAGACGTGGGATGACACTGATGCGCCCAGCAATGTGAAACGGCCGGGCGACAAGGCCACGATCTGGGTGCTTTCCAGCGTGTGGACCGATGCGAAGAACCAGACGCTGCCCGGATGGCCCTCACCGCAACACAACAGCGAGTGCAAGAACACCGGCGCGACGGATGGCACGAATCCATGGGGTGTGAGCTGCATGGTGCTGACCTCGGAGAACGCCAAAGCGACGCAGGCCACCACGGCCAACGTCAACGGGGCTGACGGAACAAGCGAAGCGACCACTTCGCAAGAGGTGAGCGCGAACACGTGGACCTACACCTTCACGAACCTGCCCAAATACTACAAGGGCAAGGAAATTCAGTATTCGGTGACCGAAGAGGCCGTGAAGAACTACACGCCGACGCTCACCGGAGGCAAAGTCGCTGCGGCTGACGGCGCCGAGGGCAAGGCCAACGAGTCGGGCGAATCCGACAAGGCGGATGAAACAAGCGAAAGCGGTCAGAATGCGGAATCCTGGGCGTACACGCTGACCAACACCTACACGCCGGGGCATACCAGCCACAGCGTGCATAAAGTGTGGAAGGACTACGGCGACAGCAGCAAACGTCCGAAAGCGGTATATGCGACGTTGTATGCGAACGGCCAATCCACCGGCAAGACGGTGGCGTTGAGCGACGGCAACAACTGGCAATACACGTTCACCGACCTAGATGAAAACAAGGTGTACACGGTGAAGGAAACCAACGAAAAGGGCGAAGCGATCAGCGGAGTGGACGGCTACTGCCAGCCGGTCATCAGCGATGACCGAAAAACCGGAATCTCCACCATCACCAACACCATCTCCATCGTGCTTCCCTCCACGGGCGGGCAACGATGGTGCTACGGCACACTTCTCGCGGTAGTGGCGCTCGGCATGATCGGCATGGGCTACGGCATCGCCAAACGTAACAAGACCAACAAGGAAGGAGACGCGCGATGAGGCGTCACGGAGCGAAACAGGGGAATCGGATGGATTACCGCATGGCCCGTCACGCGGCTGCACGACATACCGGCATGCGTTCGGTGCGCCGCATCGCGGCCGCGGCACTTGGCCTGGCGCTTTCCCTCGCGGGGCTCAGCGCGCAATCGGTGGCTTTTGGCAATGACGATCCGACCAATCCGGCAGCCACTGACGTGACCATGATCGCATTCCAGCAATCATGGAAGACGATTGGCGACGAATGCACGAAAACCTATGGTCCGGAAGGCGTGAAATACGTGCAGGTCTCCCCGCCGCAGGAATCCATCCAAGGCACGCAATGGTGGACCGTCTACCAGCCGGTCAGCTACAAACTCGACTCGCGTTTCGGTACGGAAGACGAGTTCAAAACCATGATCAGCCAATGCGACGCGGCTGGCGTGCAAATCGTGGCCGACATGGTGCTCAACCACACCACCGGACATGACGTGTCATGGGTTGACGACCAGTATGGCGTGGCCGGAACCGAATACAACGGATCATACGGACGATACCCGGGAATCGGCATCTACCAGTATGAGGAAAGCGGCAACAACCACCAATACGGCCTTCCCAGCGGCGACTTCCACACCTGCAAGTCGAACGTGTCAGACAACATCTCCGACTACACCAACGCCGACGAAGTGTGGAACTGCCGACTGTCGACCATGTGGGACATCAACACCGGCAGCGACCGCGTGCAAAACATCCAAGCCGAATACTTGGCGCACCTATGGGAAGACGGCGTACGCGGATTCCGCATCGACTCCGCAAAACATATGGATCCCAACGACATCGCATCCATCAAACGCAAGTTCATGACCAAAGCGGGCATTACGGACGAACAAAGCTTCCCATGGTCGCAGGAAGTCATCTACCATAATGGAGAATCCGAAAAATTCGCGCCGGAACGATACGAAAAGAACGGACAGGTCACCGAATTCTCGTACGCGTACTCATTGTTGAAGGGTTTCAACGGATCCATCACCAATTTGAAGAACATCACCAGCGATCTGCTCGACGACGCCGATAATGCCACCGTATTCGTGTCCAACTGGGATACCGCACGCGGTTCGGAAACGCTCAAACCCGTTTCCGGCGCCCGATACGAGCTCGCCAACGCGTTCATGCTCGGGTACGGCTACGGGCATCCGAAGATCCTTTCCGACTACGCATTCAATGAAAGCACCCAATATGATGACGGCGTCAAGGATTCGACTGACACCACCGTGCCGAAAATCAGCATGGACGACGTGTGCTCCACGCAAAAGGACCCAACGCAGATGGAGTATGGCGATTGGAACTGCCAACAGCGGTGGACGTCAATCCGAGGCATGATCAAATTCCATAATGCCGTGAACGGCACCAGCGTAAGCAACTGGCAGGAATCCGGATCCAACGACATCGCCTTCGAAAGGGTTGACGCCAACGGGAAAAGCAAGGGTCTGCTCGCATTGAACAACACCCTGCAGGAGCATGACGTCGACTATACGACATCGTTGCCGGACGGGGAATACTGCAACGTGTACGCTTCCCGCACCTGCTCGCAAACCGTGACCGTCAGCGGCGGTCACGCCAAAGCGACCATCGGCAAACGAAGCGCCATTGCCATCTATGCCGGTGCGGTCAAGGGCGCGTGGACGGAAACCACGGAACCTAGCGGCACCTACGCTCCGCAATACAAGGATTCGCCGAACAGTTCGCTGATAGGTGACAAAACCCTCACCATCTACTACAAGCCCGACGAATCGTGGGACGGGCAGGTGTATGTGCGTTACACGTCCGACAACGGCAGCGGTAGCATTGCGATGAGCGCGGTCGATGTAGCCGATTCCACGAATGCGGCAGGCTGGTATAAGGCCGATCTGCCGGAAGGGGCCAACCTAAGCGCGGTGAAATACCATTTCGCATCCACACAATCCGGGGAATCTGACTCCACGGACTGGAACGGGGGCAAGCGGGGAACGGAATATACGGCACAGGTCGGCGCCACTATGATCAACGTCAGCGGGCACCGGCAGCAGACGGGCGTGCCCTACACGCGCGACCATGCGGCGAAAACCAAAGTGACCGTCAACTTCCGTTCCGTCTCCGGCGTCGGTGAGAACGCATCCGGCGTGAAGGTGTGGAACGGCGACGACATGGAAAGCGCCACGTATATTCCATTCGAAAGCACGCCAACGCAATACGGCAGGAAAGCCAGCGGCGAACTGGACGGCGATCTGGCAACAGTGCATTTCAGAATCGTGGATGGTGCCGATGCGACTGGAGCGTCCGCGGGAACCGTCGAACAATATGAGGCGAGCGTGTGGAAACTCGCCAAATTCGGTGACGCGCATGTGAGCGGTGCCATCGAAGCGTGGGTGGACGGCGCGCAACCCGATACCGCTTCCGACCGATCCTCGGAAAAAGCGTCTCCCTCGGCGACACCGCAGCCGAATGACATCAAAAATCCGAAAAACCTGACCATCAAACTGCATTATTACCGTCCCGACGGCAATTATCAGGAATACAGCATGGAATCCGACGCGTGGAAAGGCTGGGATCTGTGGTCTTGGTATGCGGAAAGCACCAGCGGCGAATCCCAGGAATTCACCTCCCATGACGAATTCGGCGAGGTCGCGGAATACACGCTGAGCCAGACAGCCAAAGGCGTGCGCAACCCATGGTTCATCATTCGCAACGGTGGCTCATCATGGACCGGCAAGGACTGCGACGACAACGATCGCGAGATTCCGGAATCCGTGATCAGCATGACCGCGGGAAACGTGGAAAACGGCGTCGCGGAATTCTGGATCGTCAGCGGGGATCCGACCGTGTACACGCATCCGGTGAACGTGGCCGGAATAACCTTCGACACCCAAGGCGGCAGCAGCGTTCCCGCACAGGCGGTCGCCATCGGAGGCACTGCGAGCGTTCCCGAAACGCCTACTCGCGACGGCTACGTGTTCTCGAAGTGGACCACGGACGTGGCCGGTGAACATGAGTATGATTTCGCCACCACGGTGAGCGCGCCGATAACGTTGTATGCGCAGTGGACGGAAGCGAAAACCGTGACCTTCGACGTCCAAGGCGGCAGCGAGATCGCCGCACAACAGGTGCAAACAGGGAAATCGGCCGTACGACCGGAAAATCCTGAGCGCGTGGGATACGCGTTCGCGGGATGGTATACTAGCGCCGACACTTCGGGTAGCGAATACGATTTCACGGCTGCGGTGAACGATGATGTGACCTTGTATGCGAAGTGGACGCCGAACATGTACGCCGTGACCTTCGACTCGCAAGGCGGCAGCGCGGTCGATGCGCAACAGGTTGCGTACGGTGGTTACGCGACGCAACCTGCCACACCGACCCGTGACGGATACACGTTCGTCGGCTGGACCACGGATGCGGCCGGCACCACGCCGTACGGTTTCGGCATGCCCGTCACCGGCGGTATCACGCTGTATGCCAAGTGGGATGATGCGGGCGCGACGTACCATACCGTCACCATTCATTTGAATGACGGCGACGATTATTCGTCGGACCTGCCGCAGGATATGACGTTGTTCGTCAAGGAAGGGGAGAAGCTTACGATCCCCGATTCCGCTCCTTCCCGCGGTGGATATCGTTTCGCAGGATTGACCAGCGACGAACAGCGGAAGACGGACTATGATGCTGGCACCGCCGTAACCGCCGACATGACCTTGTATGCCAAGTGGGTCAAGACATGGACGGTCACCTTCGACACGGCCGGCGGCAGTGCCGTGAACAGCCAGACCGTGGACGATGGAGGAGTGGCCGTTGCGCCTGATCCGTCGCCGACACGCGACGACTGCCGGTTCACCGGCTGGCAGTATGACGGCAAAAGCTACGATTTCGGCTCGAAGGTGACCGGCGACATCACCCTGACCGCGCAGTGGGTGCGCACCGCGCACCAGTGGACCATAACCTTCGATCTGAACGGAGGGCATGCGCCCGCCGGCAAGGATGCGAAGACCCTGTACGCCGAGCGGAAAGTCTACGACGGTGATTCGCTGGTCTCGCCCACGGCGGACATCGCCAACGAGCCTCAGCTTGACGGCTACACCTTCGAAGGGTGGAGCACGGTGAAAGACGACGCGCTCGCAGTCAGCGTGGTCTCCTTTGATTCGTCCGGGAAATCGTTGATGCCCATCGATCGCGACGGCACGCTGTATGCGTTGTGGTCGCGGGAGAACAGGGTAGTGAAGCCGGAATCGTCCGGTTCGACGGGATCTTCGACGAGCTATTCCGGCGCGTATTCCGATTCCTACACGGGATTGAACGGGTTGGCAGCGTTCGATGCCATAGTGAGACAATCGGGCAAATTCTCGGGCACGAATTTCGGTTCCGTCGCCGAGGATTATGTGAAACCCAAGAGCGTTCGCTGAGTGTTGGAATCCAAGGGTGGGGTCGGCCTTCAGGTCGGCCCCCTTTTTCATGTACGGTGTATGGATTGTTGCGTCCGGATCATTGGATCGTTCGTTGTTCGTGGCGTTTGAAGCCGGGTGAAACCGTATTCGCACATGAACGCGGCAAGGAATGTCCACTAGTTGAGCGTTTTAAGTCCACGTGCTGATTCGTTGACTAGAGTCGCGTGCTATGAGTGATTCTGCAAAGAAGTACACCATCGCCGTCATTCCGGGCGATGGCATTGGCAAGGAAGTGACTCCGTGGGCCCAGAAGGCTCTGGAGAAGGCGGCCGAAGGCGTCGCCGAATTCGATTACGAGCATTTCGACCTCGGTGCCGAACGCTATCTGCGTGACGGCGCGATCCTCCCCGAGGAGGAAGAGGAGCGCATCAAGAAGACCGACGCCATCCTGCTGGGCGCCGTCGGCGATCCGCGCATCAAGGCGGGCATTCTGGAACGCGGCCTGCTGCTCAAGCTCCGCTTCGACCTGGACCAGTACGTGAACCTGCGTCCGTCCAAGCTGTACAAGGGCGTTACCTCGCCGCTCGCCAACCCGGGTGACATCGATTTCGTCGTGGTGCGTGAAGGCACCGAAGGCCTGTACTGCGGTGCCGGCGGAGCGGTCCGCCGTGGCACCCCGAACGAGGTGGCCACCGAAGTCTCCATCAACACCGCCTACGGTGTGGAGCGCGTGGTGCGTTACGCCTTCCAGCTGGCCATGAAGCGCAGGAAGCACGTGACCCTCGTGCACAAGAAGAACGTGCTCGTCAACGCCGGCGACATGTGGCAGCGCATCGTCAACAAGGTGGCCGAGGAATACCCGGAGGTCACCCACGACTATCTGCACATCGACGCGACCACCATCTTCATGGTGTCCAACCCGTCCCGCTTCGACGTGATTCTGACTGACAACCTCTTCGGCGACATCATCACCGACGAGGCCGGTGCCGTGGTCGGTGGCGTCGGCTACTCCGCTTCGGGCTGCATCAACGCGTCCAACGAGTATCCGTCCATGTTCGAGCCGATCCACGGTTCCGCTCCGGACATCGCCGGCCAGAACAAGGCCAATCCGACCGCGGCCATCCTGTCCGCCGCCATGCTGCTCGAGCATCTCGGTTTCGACGACGCTGCCAAGAAGATCCATACCGCCGTTGAGGCTGACATCGAGGAGCTTGGCTCCACCACGCGCACCACCGACGAGGTGGGGCACGACATCCTGGCCCGCATGTGATTGGCATTCGCTGACATTCCATTTGGATGTTCCATTTGGTGAGACGCCCGCCGAAACAAGGTTTTCCTTGGAACGGTGGGCGTCTTCGCATAATCAGGGGATTTTTCAGGGGTTTTTCGGGGTTCGTGCCAGTGGTAAACGCCCGATGACGGGCAAACCTTGGGATATTGTTGAGGCATGAGTGATAACAACGCCGATTTCAATGGTGCCGGTCAAGTCAACAATCCAACGTCGGATAACGCAGCCCAGGCCGACTACAACCAACCGTACATTCCACAACAGAACGATGCGCAGATGAACCATCCGGAGTCGCAGCCGGAAACCCCCGCATACGATCAGAACTCCGCCGCATACACTCAGACCGCACAGTCGGCCGAGCCTGCCGTTCCGGCGTACGATCCGAACGCTTCCGCATACAGCCAGTATGGCCAGACCGCACAGTCGGCCCAGTCCGCTCAGCCGTCATACGGTCAGCCGGCGACTCCGGCCCCGGCATACGGTACGGCTCCCGTCTATACCCAGCCGGCTCAGCCGGCCACGCCCGCTGCTCCGGTATATGATCCGAACGCCGCATCGTACAACCAGTACGGTCAGTATGGCCAGCCGTCCCAGCCTGCCCAATCTGCGCAGCCGTCGTACGGTCAGCCGGCAGCCCCGGCGTATGACCCCAACAACGCTTACGCCCAGCCGGATTACAACCAAGCGAACTACGGACAGCAGGGCTACGCGGCCCCGTCTTACAACCAATCCGCCTACACCCAGCCTGCCTACGCGCAGCAGCCGGCATACGGCCAGCCCGTCGCACCGGCCGGATACGCCCAGAAGTCGAAACTGGCAGCCGGTCTGCTTGGCATCTTCCTGGGCTGCTTCGGCGTGCACAACTTCTACTTGGGCAACACCGGCAAGGCCGTGGCACAGCTGCTGCTGACCGTCATCGGCTGGATTCTCATCATCGGCCCAGCCGTCGCAGGCATCTGGGGACTGGTGGAAGGCATCCTGATTCTGTGCTCCCACTACGGCTCGCAATGGCACCGTGACGCTCAAGGCGTCGAACTGCAGGATTGATGACTCGAGGACTTTACAAACAGCCGGGCGGCAAACTCGTTGGAGTGACTGTCCGGCTTTCTCATGCCGATCCGGATTGTACCGATTCGGATTACGCCGATTCGGACTATATTGATTCGGCTCATACGAATGCCGTGAAAACGGTTCCATACGCTGGGCCGGCTGCATCATCGACTGTTATCGAATGCCATATCGACGGCGATTTCTTCCTCGACGGGGACGATGCCGGAACGCGGAATCTCTTGCATTCCATGGAATGTGCGCTGGAACAGTGCGCGGCCCGTTGCCTCAGCGGTTCGATGGTTTCCGAACGTGACGTGACCGCCGCCGTCGAACGGACGATGCTGCACCATCCGGACGTGCGCATCGTCGGCATGGGCGCGCGTGGCATCGCCATCGCCTTTCAACGTGCGATTGACGGCATCGATGGCGTCGATGGCATTGCCGGTATCGGCGGTAATGATGTTACGAAAGTGGAACCACGCGACGACCTGCGCATTCGGCGGCATACCAGCCCAATGGAAACCGCAGAAACCGCGGAAATCGCAAAAAACATTGAAAACGCTGGAACCGCGGAAAGCGACGAAAACGCTGGAACCGTTGGAACCGGCGAAATCGCCGAAACCGGCAATTGGGCGGAATACGCGCGACGCTGGCACGCACTCAAACCGAACATCGTGCACGACGACCCCCGCAAACCGCAGGAACAAATGGACCTCGACGTCGAATGGGCGCGCGAAGTGGCTGCCGGAACCCGCGAACCCACCCTGCGTTTCTGGGAATGGGCCGAGCCGGCCGTGGTCATCGGCAGATTCCAGTCGCTCGAAGACGAAGTCAACGTGCGCACCGCGCAAGACGAAGGATTCCACATAGTCCGCCGCTGCACCGGCGGGGGAGCGATGTTCATCGAACCAGGCAACACCATCACCTACTCGCTGTACGCGCCACTCGACTTCGCCCACGGCATGAGCGTCGAGGAATCCTACGAACTCTGCGACTACTGGCTCGTCGAAGCGTTACGCGCCCTCGGCCTCAACGTACGATTCGCCGGACTCAACGACATCGCCACACAATACGGCAAACTCGGCGGCGCCGCGCAACGCCGGTTCGCGCCCACCCACGGCGGACCCGGCGCGATTCTGCACCACGTCACGCTCGCCTACGACATCGACGCGGAAAAGATGACCCGCGTGTTGAACATCTCACGAGAGAAAATGTCCGACAAAGCGGTGAAATCAGCGGCAAAACATGTCGATCCCATGCGCTCTCAAACCGGCATGGGCCGAGACGAGGTAGTGGCGCGACTGGTCGACGCCGCCGTTCGAGTTACAATGTAGCCCGAATGGTCGATGGTGCCCGACTTAACGAGCGTTGGCATGGATGTCGACAACGGAAAACGCAGAAGCACGTCGGAACGGAGGCACGTCGATGGTCACCCCGAATGGAACCAACGGAATCAATGGTTTTGGTGGTTTCGACGATGAGCGTGAGACGTTGCTGCACACCGCGCTGTTCAAGCAGGTTTCGTCCGAAGAAGCCCGGGAACTGCTGCCGTATCTGCAGCATGCCGAATACGACAAGGGCGATTTCATCTTCCGCGAGGGAGACACTGACCATCGCATGTATCTGCTGGAGGAAGGCCGCGTCAAACTGACCAGACAATCCTCCGACAAGCGTGTGCAGCTGCTGAGCATCCACGCGTACGGCGAAGTGCTGGGCGAGATTCCGGTGTTCGATCCGCATGGCGGACCGCGTACCGCTTCGGCGGTGGCGATGACCAACGGCACGCGTGTGGTCTGGCTGGAACATGACGCGCTGTTCGACTGGCTCGACGAACATCCGCGCGTGGCCGTGGACATGCTGCAGGTATTGGCGCACCGCATGCGCAGCAACAACGAACGCATATGCGATCTGGTGTTCATGGACGTTCCCGGACGACTCGCCAAAACACTGCTCAATCTGGCATCACGATTCGGCGAACCGGTCGAAGCCGGCCTGAAGGTGCCGCACGATCTGACACAGGAGGAGATGGCGCAGCTCGTCGGATCCTCACGCGAAACGGTGAACAAGGCGTTGATGGATTTCGCCAACCGCGGATGGATCGCCAGGGAAGGCCGGTCCATCATCATCTACCAGCCGGGCATGCTGATTCGCCGATCAAGACGATGACATTCGGCTGGTTTTCGGCTGATTTCCAACTTTTCCTAAGAAATTGTCTGTTTTGTGAGAAACCCGTGACGGCTTCCGGCACATGCGTTGGCGGGCATGTGTTTAGTAGACCCGCCACTTTAGAATGGGCGTCATGCCCAAGAAGAAGACCCTTACCGTTCAACGTGTGCTCGCATTGGTAATCGCATACATCACGTTATGCGTGGGCGGCGGCGTTGTGACGAGTATTTTCTTTATGCCCGCTGTGTTCGCCGCCAATAACGCGGCCAAAGCCGTCATTCCGTCCCTTGCGGTCGAAGGCATCGATTTCGATGTGACCTCGCTCCCGCAACGCTCGACGATGTATTTCAACGACGGCAAGACCGCTTTCGCGGAATTCTATACGCAGAACCGCGAGGTCGTGCCGCTGAAGAAAATCTCCAAAGCCATGCAGCAGGCCGTCGTGGCCCGTGAAGACAAGCGCTTCTTCGAACATACCGGCGTGGACGTGCAGGGCGTGTTCCGAGCGTTCTTCCAAACCTACGTCAGAGGCGGCGACCAGCAGGGCGGTTCCACGCTGACGCAGCAGTACGTCAAGAACGTGCTGTCCACCCAAGCCCGTGAAGACGACGATCCGATCGCCGAATACCATGCGACGGAAGACACCGTGGCACGTAAGCTACGTGAAATGCTGATCTCGGTGCAGATCGAAAAGAAATACTCCAAAGCCGAGATCCTGCAGGGCTACCTCAACATCGCGCAGTTCGGCCGCAACAACCTGTGCGGCGTGGAAATGGCCGCCAAACGCTACTTCAACGTCTCCGCTTCGGAACTGAACGTGACCCAGGCGGCGACCATCGCGGCAATCACCAAGAATCCGCAGAACTTCGATCCTTCCGTGGAAGCCAACCAGAAGGAAGCCGAACACCAGCGCAACATCGTGCTGCAGCTGATGCACGACCAGGGCTACATCACCTCCGAAAAGGAATTCAAAGACGCCATCAACACGCCGTTGAAGGACACGCTGAACCTGCAGGACGTGAGCTCCGGCTGCCAGTCGGCCATTGAAAACACCGGCTTCTTCTGCTCATACGTGGTCAACCAGATCCTGAAGAACAAGGCGTTCGGCAAGGACGACGAGGCACGCGAGAAGCTGCTGAAGGAAGGCGGTCTGAAGATCGTCACCACGCTCGACCGCAACGCCAACAACGCGGCCATGCAGGCGGCGAACAGCACCGTGCCGGCCACCGACCCGTCCGGATTCGAAGTGATGATCGCGGCCATGAAACCGGGCACCGGCGAAATCCTGTCGTTCGGCATCAACCGAACCTACGACGCCACGGATGACGCCCGAACGGACGAGACCAAGACCTCCATGAACTACATGGTCGACCAAGAGGACGGCGGCGGCATGGGCTTCAACGTCGGCTCCACCTGGAAGCCCATCAACATGGTGGCGTGGATGCAGAAAGGCCACTCCATCAACGAGTCGCTCGTCACATCCACCGTCTACGACACGTCGAAGTTCAACTGCAACGGCTACGGTTTCGTCGGCCCGTGGAGGGTGCAGAATTCCGGCGGCGGCACCACCTCTCCGGAAAGCCCGCTGCAGGGTCTGATCAAGTCGCACAACACCACGCAGGCCTCGATGGCGTCGAACATCGGTCTGTGCGCGATCGCCGACGCGGCCAAGGAGATGGGCTACCACAACGCCATCTCCAACGCGTCCGACATCTACTCCGCTAACTCGTTCCAGCCGCCAATGACCATCGGTACGGTGCAGGCGTCGCCGTTGACCATGGCCAACGTGTACGCCACCATGGGCGCCAACGGCGTGGAATGCACTCCGATCGCCATCACCAAGGTGACCGACCGCAGCGGCAGCAAGGTGAAAGTGCCGTCCGCGAACTGCCATCAGGCCATCGACCCGGACATCGCGCAGACCGTGTCTTACGCGCTGAACCAAGGTGTCGTGCAGCCTGGCGGCGAAGCGTCGACCACGCAGCTTGACAACAATCGCAAGACCTTCGCCAAGACCGGTACCAACGAGAACACGGTGATGACCACCGCAGGTTTCGTGCCGAACCAGGTCGCGGCGTTCGTCGCGGTCGCCGACGCGCAGGACCCGATCAACAACACCTTCGACAACAAGACCATCAACGGCGTGTACCGCCCGTCCTGGTACGGCATGTACATCGCAACGCCGGCGTGGAAGCAGTTCATGAACACGTATCTTGCCGCCATCAACGCGCCGATCGACAACGATTACGGAAAGGGTGCCGACAAGTACACGGTTTCGAAGGGCGCCACCAGAACATACAACCAGTACCAATACCAGCGCCAGCAGAACAGTCAGCAGCAAAGCCAGCAGCAAAGCCAGCAGCAAGGCCAGCAGCAGACCAACCAAGGCCAGCAGCAGCAATCGCAGCAACAGCCTGCCGAGCAGCAAAGTGACCAGCAGCATCAATAGTTGCGATTGTCGGCTATACGTGCCGACTGGCCGCACTGGCTGCCTGCGCTGACTGTTTACGCCGCTGGAGCGTAAATCGCATGGCAAAGTGAACAGTCCATGAACGCCCGCCCCAACCGGCGGGCGTTCTGCTTACAATGCAATCGGTACCATGCCCGTCGCGTGGGAACGCGGTGCGGATATCGACGATTCAGGCGATACCAACGATTCATAAGAGAGATGACAATGAGCGAAGACAAGAAGAACGGCAAGCAGAACAAGACGGTCAAACCGTTCGATCCGATGACGTTGCGTGGCGTCACCGTGCGCAACCGCATCTGGCTGCCGCCAATGGACACGTATTCCGCATTGGCGCAGGACGGCAAGCCCACGCCATTCCACTACCAGCATTACGTTTCGCGCGCGATGGGCGGCTTCGGCATGATCATCATGGAAGCGACCGCCGTCGCGCCGGGAGGCCGCATTTCGCCGTGCGATCTGGGATTGTGGGATGACGGACAGATGGACGCATGGCGTTGGATCGTGGCCGACGCGAAGGCAGTGGGTGCCACGATGGCGGTGCAGCTCAACCACGCCGGACGCAAGGGTTCCACCGGCTGCCACGCGATCGGTTTCGATGGACAGAGCGTGCCGGAAGAGCAAGGCGGATGGCGGACGGTTTGCCCAAGCGCCAACGCATACGGTTCCCTGGCTCGTCCGCGCGCACTGAGCGTCGATGAGATCCACACCATCGTGGACCAGTTCCGCGACGCCGCCTGGCGTGCCATGAACATCGGCTTCGACGCGGTGGAAGTCCATGCCGCGCACGGCTACCTGCTGTCGCAGTTCCTCGACCCGCTCATCAACGAGCGTGACGACGAGTACGGCGGATCGTTCGACAATCGCGTCCGCATGCTGGTCGAAGTCGTGGATGCGATTCGTTCCGTCGTGCCCGACACCATGCCGGTGCTGGTGCGCGTCTCCGCCACCGACTGGGCCGCAGGCGGTTGGGACCTTGACCAGACCGTCGAACTGGCTAAGATTCTGAAGGCCCACGGCGTGGACCTGATTGACGTGTCCACAGGCGGATTGATTCCCGACGTGACCATTCCGGTGAAGCCCGACTACCAAGTGCCGTTCGCCGAACAGGTGCGCAGTCGCGCGGGCATTCCCACCACCGCAGTCGGGCTCATCACCAAGCCGAAGCAGGCGAAGAAGATTCTGAAGTCGGGCGCCGCCGACGCCGTGGAAATCGGCCGCGCTGCACTGCGCGACCCGTATTGGCCGCTCCGTGCCGCCCACAAACTGGACGTGCCGGTCGAGGAAGCCCCCTACCAGCCGCCATACCTCCGCGGCGCCTTCCGCTGACCCTTCCCCTCCCTTCTTCCTCTTTTTTATTGCGAAAAGTAGCCACAACCCAACGCAACATAACAAAAAAACGAGTGGGAGGGCGGGCGTCCTGTTCACGACCGTAAGCTTGGCCGAACGGCCTTGAGTGTGTCGTGAACAGGACGCCCGCCCTCCCACGGAGACGCGCCTCTGTATTTATCTATTTATCTGCGATTATTAATCGCCTTTATAGTGCCGAAAAACCGCTTTTTAAATCGCAACTTAAATCGCAATTAAAAAGTTTTCACGCGTCGATGCCGACCGCCTCGCTGACATGTTCGAACCCGTCGCGCCTGAGCAGTTCGGCCAGTCCACGCTTCAACACGGTGATCTGCTGCGGACCACGGTACATAAGCGCGCTGATGAACATCACCAGCGACGAGCCGCAACGAATCTTCTCATACGCCTGCTGCGGGGTGAAGACGCCACCGATGCCGGCGATTGCGAACCGGTCCCCATACTCGCGGTAGACCTGCTTGATGCGTTCGTTGCTGGTCGCGTAGCACGGCGAGCCGGACAGTCCGCCCTCCCAATCGCGCGGAATGGACATGCCGGTGCGGTCCTTCTGCAGATTGGCGATCGACAGTCCCTGCACGTTGTGCTCGGCGAGCACGTCCAGCAGATCCTTGAATTCCGGCCACGTCTTATTGAGCGGCATTTTGACGAGCGTCGGCTGCGGACGGTCGATTTTGTCCAGTTCGGTGAACAGCTTGTCGAGCGCTTCCGGGCTTTGGTTGAACGGTTCGCCGGCCATGGTGTTCGGGCAGGAGATGTTCACTTCGACCATGGCGGTGCGTCCGGCCGCGCGGCGCATCGAAATGCAGTAATCCTCGATGCCTTCGTCCAGATCGCCGGTCTTGCTGTCGTTCGTGCGGGCGATCGAAACCGACACCTGCATGCTCTTCGTCTTCGTCCATGCGTTCTCGGCGCGCGGAATCACCACCGCGGAACCCTCGTTGGCAAGGCCCACGTGCACCATCATCGAATCGTATTCAGGCAGGCGGTGGAACCATGGGCGCGGGTTGCCGGGGCAGGGGCGCGACGTGGTGGAGCCGACCGTTTCGAAACCGAAGCCGACGTTGTCGAGCAGCACCGGCATCTCGCAATCCTTGTCGAGGCCGGCGGACAGGCCGAACGGATTGGCGAAGTCGACGCCCATCACGTTGGTTTCCAGTATCGGGTCGGTGTAGTCGAGCATTTCGCGGCATAGCCACATCAGCGGTGGAATGTTGCGGGTGACCTTGCAGAAATCGATCATTTGGCTGTGGGCCACGTCGGGCGTCTGGTTGAAGATGAAATGCGGTTTGATGATGTGCTTGTAGCCGAACGTGAAAAGGTCGGTGGTGGCTTTGTTCACTGCGTCGTGCCAAAAGTTTTCGGAAACGTATGTCATGGTTCCTTATTCTCGCACGTTTTCATTGGTTTCGCATGGCATTTTGGGCAAAAGCCGGTGTGTGTCGGTGTGGCATATAGGACGTTCGTTTTTGTTCGTTTTAGGCTGAATTTGAGTCGATTGTGGTGCGGCTTTGCGCAAAACACGCGCGAAACGCTCAACTCAGTTGTATTTTTGAGTGAACATGTGCGATAGTGTTCATATGATTTCGTCACAACGCCAGCATTTGATTTTGAGCCGTCTGCGTACCCGTGGTGCGGTGCGCATCACTGCACTGTCCAAGGAATTGGGCGTCTCCGCGATGACCATCCGCCGTGACATCGCCGATCTGGCGGACAAGGGTCTGCTGAAGCGCGTGCACGGTGGCGCCGTCAGCACCAGCACACTGCTGAGCGAACCGCTGTTCTCTGTAAAGTCGCAGATGGACATCGGTCTGAAGGACGCCATCGCACAGGAAGCCGTCAAATACGTGGCCCCCGGCGACGTGATCGCCATCGGCGGCGGCACCACGGCGTACGTGTTCGCGCAGCATCTGCTCGAATCGCAGCAATCGTCCGGCATCACCATCCTCACCAACTCCATTCCGGTGGCGGAGCTGGTGCAGGCGCTCGAATCGAAAGACGTGGAAGTCATCGTGACGGGCGGCGTGACCACCCGTTCCAACTCGCTCGTCGGGCCGATCGCAGACAAAGTGGTCGCCTCGCTGCGCGTCAATACCGTATTTCTGGGCACGCATTCCGTGTCCATTCCGCGCGGATTCCTCATGCCGAACTCTCTGGAAGCCGCAACCGATATGGCGATGATGGACATTGCCGATCGCACGATAATTTTGACCGACCACACCAAGTGGAGCTGCACGTCACTGTCGCTGTTCGCACGTTTTGACCAGGTGGATACGGTCATCACCGATGACGGATTGGACCCCGATTCGGTATCGAAAACAAGGGATTTGGTCAAAGAGCTCGTTCTGGCACGCCAGGCCGAGCCGGTTCAGGAAGGTGAATAATCACATGGGTGATTTCGTCAACTACACTCCGGGAGAATATGCGAAGGAGCATATCCGTATCACGCCGACCACGCTTGCCGATGGCCGCGACTTCTTCTATCTCGATGACGATCCGGAATACGTCTCCGGCGTCAAGACTCGCGAACTGAAGGATCCGCGCCAACTTCCGTACCGTTTCTCCAACCAGCTCAACGCGGCCGGCGAGGAAGTGCCGTACGCGGCTCCGGAAATGCGCCGCGATCCGCTGACCGGCGATTGGATTCCGATGGCGACCGCACGCATGAACCGCCCGATCACCGCAGGACCGGGCGCCACCGCCAAGGGCAACCCGCTGGCCGCACGCAAGCCGGGCGATCCGTACCAGGACGGCGAAGTGCCGGACACCGACTACAACGTGGTCGTGTTCGAAAACCGCTTCCCGTCGATGGTGCGCGTGCCGGGCCGTTCCGAAGCCGTGGAATACGTCAACGGCAACCCGCTGTGGGAGAAGAAGCTCGCCGCAGGCCGCTGCGAAGTGATCTGCTTCGACCCGGATGAAGACGGCCTGCCGGCGGACCTGCCGGTCTCCCGCCTGCGCACCGTCGTGGAAGCATGGGCGTTCCGTACCGCCGAAATCTCCAAGATGGAAGGCATCGAACAGATCTTCCCGTTCGAGAACCACGGACAGGAAATCGGCGTCTCCCTGGCGCACCCTCACGGACAGGTCTACTGCTACCCGTTCATCGCGCCGAAGATGGAAGCCGAACTCAAGCAGACCGAAGCCTACCATGAGAAGACCGGCGGCAACCTGCTCAAGGATCTCATGAACTCCGAAATCGAAGCCGGGGAGCGTATCGTCATGCGCAACCACAGTTGGGTCGCCTATGTGCCGGCCGCGGCACGCTGGCCGCTCGAGGTGCATGTGGCCCCGGTGCGTGACGTGCTCACCCTCGACGAGCTCAACGATCAGGAACGTTGGGATCTGGCCGTCATGTACTCCACCCTGCTCAAGCGCGGCAACGCGTTCTTCGACAAGGGTGACGGCAAGGGCATGGACCTGCCGTACATCGCAGCATGGCATCAGGCCCCGATCCACGACAAGCGCCGCGAAAACTACCGCCTCAACCTGCAGTTCTTCTCGTTCCGCCGCGCCGCCAACAAAATCAAGTATCTGGCCGGCTCCGAATCAGGCATGGCCGCATGGGTGTCCGACACCACGCCGGAACTCATCGCCAAGCGCTTCCACGAGCTCGGACCAATCGATATCGAAGGCTGAAAGCCAATAAAACCCAAAGGACAAAACACCAATGACTGCTGTTGAATTCATTGAGCCGCTCTCGCATGACGAGGGTGTGAAGAACGCGACCGACCTGTTCCGCGCCACCTACGGTGAGGAACCGGCTGGCGTATGGGCCGCACCGGGCCGTGTGAACCTGATCGGCGAACACACCGACTACAACGCGGGCCTGTGCCTGCCGATCGCACTGCCGCACCGCACGTTCATCGCATTGAAACCGCGTAAAGATACGAAGGTGCGTGTGGTATCCGACGTGGCCCCGGACAAGGTGGCCGAAGCGGACCTCGACGGACTTGAAGCTGGGGGAGTGGATGGCTGGGCCGCCTACCCGGTGGGCGTGGCCTGGGCTTTGCGCGAAGCCGGCTTCGATGCGGTGCAGGGCTTCGACGCGGCATTCTCCTCCTGCGTGCCGCTCGGTTCCGGTCTGAGCTCCTCCGCAGCCATGACCTGCTCCACCGCCTTGGCGCTGGATGACGTGTATGGTTTGGGTTATGGCGCATCCGATGCCGGTCGTGTGACGCTGATCAACGCCGCCATCAAGTCGGAAAACGACATGGCGGGCGCGTCCACCGGTGGCCTCGACCAGAACGCGTCCATGCGCTGCACTTTCGGACATGCGTTGCGTCTTGATTGCCGTCCAGAGCTGAGCCCGCTGGAGAACGTCTCCCAGCAGGAATTCGATCTCGACAAGTACGGTCTGGAACTGCTGGTGCTTGACACTCAGGCTCCGCACCAGCTCAACGACGGCCAGTATGCCCAGCGTCGCGCCACTTGCGAGAAGGCCGCCGAAATCCTCGGCGTGGCCAACCTGCGTGTGGTCGCCGACGAAATCGCTAAATCCGAGGATCCGTTCCAGGCACTTAAGGAAACGCTCGACAAGCTGGAAGACGACACGATGAAGAAGCGCGTGCGCCACGTCATCACCGAAATCGCCCGTGTCAATTCCTTCGTGCGTGCCTTCGCCAACGGCAAGATCGACGAGGCAGGCCGACTGTTCAACGCGTCTCATGATTCGCTCGCAGCGGATTATGAAGTGACTGTGCCCGAGCTGGATATTGCCGTGGATGTGGCTCGTGTCAACGGCGCGTACGGCGCACGTATGACCGGCGGCGGCTTTGGCGGCTCCATCATCGCGTTGGTGGACAAGGGTCAGGGTCACGAAATCGCGCAGAAAATCGCCGACCGCTTTGAGCAGGAAGGCTTCAACGCACCGCGCGCCCTGCCGGCATACGCAGCCGCCGCGGCCAGCCGCGAAATCTGATTGGAACAACGGCTGGCGCAACCGCAATATATAAGTAATATATATTTTGTATATATAAAGTATGTATGAAATATGTACTTGCGATTGCGGGGTGGACGATTGCGGACGCGGCCGTCTCAGTATGTAACGCAATCGGGTAAAAGGCACGTGTTTTGGCACGTGCCTTTTCTATACTTAAGGACACGTCCGGCAATCGCCGGGACGGTATTGGATATTCACACCTCACGTTTAGGGAGTTCCATGAACAAGGCAATCATCACCGTCGTCGGCCAGGACACTGTCGGCATCATCGCCCGCGTCTGCACCTATCTTTCCGCGCACCAGGTCAACGTGCTCGACATCTCCCAGACCATCATCGACGGCTTCTTCAACATGATGATGATTGTGGATTATTCCAACGCGGACGAGGAATTCGGCACAGTCGTCGACGACCTCGACAAGCTCGGCGAGGAGATCGGCGTGCGCATCCGCTGCCAGCGCGAAGAGATCTTCACCAAGATGCACCGCGTCTGATCCGCGGCACACGTAAGCCATGCAAGCAACCGAAGCCACGAATCGTACCAATCGTAAGGAAAAACCATGCTGAATATCATGGAGGTCCACGAGACCAACAAGATGATCGAGCAGGAGAAGCTCGACGTGCGCACCATCACCATGGGCATCA
>OLVX01000214.1_pt1 | contig 60175 bp, 82 predicted proteins | sample 1673271 | NCBI WGS metagenome assembly OLVX01 (sample SAMEA3178939, study PRJEB25190) | human gut metagenome | biome: human gut; feature: human-associated habitat; material: faeces | place: Austria | collected 2013
TAAGAGAGATTTGAACTCTCGCGGCGGTTTCCCACCCTACGCCCTTAGCAGGGGCATGGCACTGAGAGAAAAATGCTGATATATCGTTGAATAAAAATGCCCGGTACACAGCGTGTACACAATAGCGGTCAGGTCATTTGGAGACGGTTGACTGCATCGAGCTTGGTGGAAAGGCTGATGTGGCCGTAGGAATCGGCGAGCTTGGCGGTCTTGGCGTTGGAGTGGCCCATGATGGAGTTTATGACCACATCGGAAACGGCGGGGACAAGCTCGTGCAGGCGGGTGTAGCAGGTGTGGCGCTGGCAATAGCTGCCGAGCGGACGGATGCCGGTGCGCTGGCACATGAGCTTCCAGTTGGTGTAGTAGTCGTTTTCATCGTAGGCGACAAGGCCATAGCGGGCTTTAGGCAAGACAGCCTGAACCACGGGAACGATGCAGTCTGCAATGGGAATTTCGCGGTTTTTGCCTGCGTCGGTCTTGATGCCGCCGACGATGACCTGCCCGGCTGGATCGACCTTGGAAACATCCTGCGCAAACAGCTCGCCGGTACGCATACCTGTGTATGCCATGATCAGCGCATAGCCGGTGATCGGGTCGTGGGTGGTATTCCAGTCTTGCCAGATGGCGTGCATTTCCTCCGGCGTGCGGGCATCCTTGGCCGTGGGCGGTTTGCTGGGCAATTCCAGACAGCGGATCATGTTGGAGGAATCCGGCGGGCAGACCTTTTCCAGCACGGCCATGTCAACGATCTTTTGCAGGATCGTCTTTGCATCACGCTTGGGATAGAACGCACCCTCGATACCGTCCAGCAGGTTTTGCAGCTCGGAATAGTGCAGGCTGGATACGTCGCGCTCATACAGCGGTTCCAACCGTTTGTAGGCGGTGAGGTAGTGGCTGCGTTTGTCCGGCGAAATTTCCTGCCATTTGCGGGACTGCTGGACGAGATCGAACACCTGCGAGACAGTATAGGACTTTGTGCCGCCGTTCTCCTGCGTGCGAAGCTGGGGCAGATAGTTCATGGCGTCGGCGCGGGTGGCAAAGCCGCCCTTGGTGCGCTCCATGACAAACTGACCGTGGCGGTAGACGCGGACGCGGGCGGACCATGTGCGGCCACGCTTGAAAACCGTGCCGGTGCCGTTGGGGTTGCGTGTCTTTTTGACGGGGGCTGCCGCAGTAGATACCTGCTTTTTGCCGCAGAACATACAGTAGACGGAAATATCCGGGATTTCCTGTTTACATTTTATGCAGAGCATGGGCGCACCACCTGACTTTGAAAGACAATATTTAGACAATAAAAAGATAGACGAAAGTTAGAAACAAATTAAAAACAGCATAGCAATGATAAAAACGCAATTAGATTAAAGCTAAACGCAAGTTAAACGCAAGTCAGAGTGTTTAGTTTTACAGAAAATATTACTTATAAGTTATAATGCGTTGAAAACATCCAGCACGGATTGCGGGAGATCACCATCGGTGCAGAGCATGGCAAGTCCGTCGCGCACATAAGCGGGGATCGTGCCGAAGCCGTCCATCGTGACGGCGTTGTCAGCAACAGCCTGCTTGTAGGCGTCGGAATCCGGGTCAAACTGGTACAGCTCCACATTGTAACCATCTGCTTTATATTTGTACCCGGTCTTTGCGCCGATATACTCGGCGGCCATGGTGACACGCTCATAGGTGATGCCGAGAGAATCCAGGCCGGATTCAAACGATGCGAAAGCATCAGCCGATGCAGGCGGTGCGGCGGTGGGTTCCGGCGTAGGTTCTGCCGTTGCGGCAGGAGCGGCGGTGGCCGCGGGCGCTTCCGCTGTGCTGGGCACGGCGGAAGATGCGGCAGAGCCGCAGGCGGACAGGGAGACGGCGCAGGCCAGTGCAAGAGCAATGAGGGGCTTATTCATAATTTTTCACATCCTAAATAAAAATAGCAGGGTTTCCCCTGCTATGGTGAAGCGGATGCGGGCCGGAGGAAACGGAACAGCGGCACGCACCTTATTATGTTAAGACAACAATAACACGAAACAGCAGAAAATGCAATAGAAAAGGCCAGAACCGGCGGCGGTTCTGGCCTTTTTGCTGTTGGGCGGGGCGTCGAGGACGCCGCCCCCTACGACCTGCCCGGCGGATCAGTCTACCCGCCGGAGGAAGATGCGGTATCGGGGCCTTTTTTTTGAGGATCGGGCGGAACCTGCGACAATTTCTCGACAAGAGAATCCATGTAACGCATGATGGCGGCACGGTCCTGGGGCGGCAGGTCGATAAACGCGGAGACGATGGCCTGCTCACGCGGGGTAAGCTGCTTTTCTTCCGACAGGCGGGCCAAGATGGACGGTTTAGAATCATCCAGCATGGAGCCTGCGCCGGTGCGAAGCCATGTTTCGTTGACGTTGAACTCGCGGCAGATAGCAAGGATGGTGCGCTCGGACGGATTGTTCTTGCCACTTTCAAGCAAACTGACGGAAGATTTTTTTATGCCAATTTTAGCACCAAAATCCGTGGCGCTAAGACCAGTATGTTCGCGGACTTCCTTTATACGATCACAAAGCATTTTCGTTTTCACCTCCTTTTCTGACGCCATTATAGCACGCTAAGTTTGTTAAATCAACATTTATTTTGAAAAAACGCTTGACAATGATTGTTTAACAAACTATAATGGGCGCATAGGGTTGATTAAGCAAACGCAAACAAACGCTTAACAAACCTGTACGACACACGCGATGCGTGTATAAAGGTGGTGAGAACCGTGCTGACGGTGGAAAAGCTGGCGCAGGAATTGAAAGAGACGCCGGAGTTGAAGCGCAGCCTTGTTATGCGGGTAGCGCGGGAACTGCTGGACAGTGAAGCGTTTATGGAAGCGTACCCGCGCATTTACGAGACAGCCCGGAACAAGACTGACGCCAACGATGAAATGGCAAAAATAATCACCCGGCTTTTTAAGAAAAACCGGGTGAGCGTACAGGATGCCGAAACCATCCTGCACAGGGCCGCAGACCTTTATAAAGGCGAGTAGGTCCAGCCGGAAAGATCGGCGGGAACATCCTGCAAGGCGTCGATCTCGGGACAGCCGGTAACGCGGCAGAACACATTATCGGCTTCCGCTTGGGGCGTTGTGCAGGATTCCCAGACGGTGCCGCCGAACTTTATACCGAATGTGCCATCCGAAAGCGGAACGATATAAAGCGGCCCGGCGGAGGAATTGTAGGACCACATAAATTTACACCTCCTTCCCCTGCTATTGTAGCACGGGGGCGGAGAGAAAACAAAGAGGTGAATTAAGAATGAGCGAGAAAGAGAACGACACCAAGAAGATGCTGGAAACGCTGCGCAAGCTGCCGGAGAAAACGCAGGAGAAGATCGGCTATATGATCGAGGGCGCGGCGCTGGTGAGCGCGGCCAGCGAGGACGAGCCGAAAAAGGACGGCGGTGCGGCGTGAAGGAAACGGCACGCTATGTAGGGCCGGACGGCGAAGCACTGCACCCGGGAGACAGGATAGGCTTAGAACCGCCCGGCTGCCTGAAACGCGACGACAGGCTTGATGCGTGGCTGACGGCGATGCGGCACGAGATGGCGCGGGCCTGCGAGCTGCCGGAAAAGGCAATGCTCGGCGACGATTTGCCGGACGACCTGCCACCAGATGGCGGCGGACTGGGGCCTTGGCACTGGCTGGGGCCTGATGCGCTGAAAATCAAGAACCCGGAAGTGCAGATACTTGGAAAGGACGGCGGAAAGATGGAACGAAATGTGAAAGGCATCGGAGAAGCCACTTTACTGGCGGCGCTGTTCAACGCGGCGAAGCCGGACAAGCAAGACGCAATGTACAGCAGGCACGAGAGCATGACGAAAGAGGAAGCATCGGCGCTGCTGGACGAGTTGAGCGGGCACAACGCGAATACGCCGGTGAGAATCGACAAGCTGTACGGCAGGTACATCCTTATGACATTCTGGCCGGGAATGACGAAGATCGACGGCACCGGGTACGACGCGCAAAATGGATGGGGCAAGGCCGCCACTGTGGTGGAGAGCTTGCGTAGGGAGATCGCCGCGAAGAAGAACGCCGAGCGGAAAGCGGAGCGGGCGAAGCGGCACCGGGTCGCTGTGTACTGGCAGGATGACAACGACGGAATTTGCACCGTAGCAGACGGACACAGCGAGCATCAGAACACTATGGCCGCTGCGTACCTGCTTGGCACACTGCTGGCGGAAGTGCCGGAGGAACGCCGGACCGCAGAATACAACGGTGCGATCATGAAGGTTGACGAGATCATCCGGGAGTGCGGAAGAAAGGGAGAAACCGATGAATGAAGGGTATGTAAAGGTTTCGTGGGAGAATAACGCGAAAACCGGGGAAGCGGAGAACGTTGTGATTGACACGGAGGCAAGCGCGACGGAGGAAGCAACGGTAGCCTGCCTTATGGTGCGCCACGCCTGTGAAACCATTGCACAGTACAGCGGCAAAGAAAAGGCGAAAAAATGCCTGCTGGAAACCGTGAAGATCGCTTTGGATGCAACGGATGAAGAAATCGAAGCGCAGGCAAAGACGCAGGGAAAGGACGGCGGAGACAATGAATGAGAACTTTATCAAGGTGACGTGGGAGACGGACAAGAACGGGAATCCACCGACAGGGTTTGCCGTGATGGCGCAGGGTGGCGTGCGCGGGTCTATGATGGCCGCGGCCATTGTGGCACGCAGCGTTGTGAGCGTGATGGAAAAACAGGTGGGCCGAGAGAAGGCAAAAGCCGACTTGCTGGGCATGATCCGGCTGGTGCTGGAACAAGACGATAAAGAAATTTATAGCGAGGGCGTAACGATTGCACTGCCGGGGAGAGTGAAGCCGGAATGAGCGAGGATTGGGGCCTTGTGACCCTGCCGACAAGCGGCGACCCGGAGAAGATCGCCATTGGGCGGCTGAAAGCGGCAAGCGACATGGCGCTGAAGTATTACGGAACGCCGCTGGTCGTTACTACCAGTGGCGGCAAGGACAGCAGCGTGTGCGTAGAGCTTGCACTTAGGGGGGGGCATCCCGTTTGAAGTGCAGCACAACCACACAACTGCGGATGCGCCGGAGACAGTGCGGTTTGTACGGCAGGAGTTTTCCAGACTTGAAAGCATGGGCGTTAAATGCACCATCAACTACCCTGTTTACAAGGGCAAGCGCACGAGCATGTGGGGATTGATCCCGCAAAAGCTGATGCCGCCTACGCGGTTGATGCGATACTGCTGTTCTGTGCTGAAAGAACAGGGCGGAAACGGACGGTTCATCACGACTGGTGTGCGGTGGGCGGAAAGCAGCCGAAGAAAGCGTGACAGGGGTGTTTTTGAAGCGTTCACCCGGAACAAAGAGAACAAAATTATTCTGAAAGGCGAAGAACAGGAGCCGAGCGAAATCTTTGAAGGGTGCAAGGTAGCAGCAAAGCGCGTAGTAAACCCCATTGTGGACTGGACGGACAATCAGGTGTGGAGCTTTTTACAGGATGCAAAGGTGCCTGTCAATCCGTTGTATGAATGTGGGTTCAGCCGCGTTGGCTGTATCGGCTGCCCGATGGCGAGCAAGAAACGGTATGCGGAGTTCCGACGCTGGCCTGCTTACGAGAAGCTCTACATACAAGCATTTGACAGGATGCTTGATGAGCGCAGAGCGCGCGGGAAGCTGGACGGAAGCTGGATGACGGGCGGTACAGGGCAAGATGTGTTCCGTTGGTGGATGGAGGAAGATGTGCTGCCCGGGCAAATTTCTGTGGATGACATTTTAGAGAACTGATCCCCGGCGGGAGGCCGCCGGAATATGGGCGGGGCGCTGCATCGCGGCGCATGAGCCGCGGCCCCGCAGTTTCCTATTCTCTATCATAGTCTCCCCAAGATAGCTGACAGCCGGGAAAGACCGGCACTATTATGCCGCCGCCGTGCCCGCATGAGGACCGGCGGGGCTGGGCCTGCGAGAAAAGGGCGCAGGCGTCATCTCTCCCGTGGCCGTATGCGGGTAAGTTTTACGGCACCTGGCACGGGTGAAGTGCAGGGGCAAGGGCGATGCGGAAACGGACAGAGCCAGAACCCCGCCCCGGCAGCCTGTTCCACGCCGGGGTTTACATGAGCCGCGCCGAGGTCGGCGTGCAGAGCTTGGGCATTTGCCCTGCACGGCTGGTTCGATACCAGCACGCGGCACCAGAGAGAAAAAAGAAAGGCGGTGCGCAGGATGCGGATCGAGGATGTGAGAACCCCTACCCTGCCGCTGGCGGATGCCTGCGAGATTTTGCGGTGTGAGGGATACCGCATGAGCGTGGACAAGCTGAAAGCGGGAATTTTTGGCGGGGTGTATCCGTTCGGTGAAGTGATAGACCGTGTGGAAGGGCTGACGAAGAATGACTGCTACACGGTTTACACAGCGTTTTTGCAGAAATGGATCGAAGAAAGGCGGGTTGGATGATGAAGAAGCTGCGGAGAAAGAAAATGCTGTTGCAGGGTGTGAGCGCTGTATGCAACATGGGCGGTACATGGATGGTGGTTATGACCGTATGCCAGATGGCCGCGGCGGCAGAACGCGGCACAGTGGGCGGTTTTGTGCTGGGGATGCTGGCGGCGCTGGCGTATGGGCTGTGCGCGTTGCTTTTGTGGAGTTATGGGATGGATTTGGCAGCGGCGGCGCGGAGGATGACGCGAAAGATCGCCAAAATGCAGGTGCGGGAAATGTACGCGGTCATACAGGACATGAAGCCGGGAGAGGTACGGAAGATCGAGTGGAAGAAGTGCGGGTGATAGGCGTGCTGGATATACAGGCAACGGAGATCACGGCCCCGGCGGATGTGCAGCAACAGGAAACGGACGCCCGGGATCTGGCACAGATGTGGGCGGAGTTCCGGGCAGAGCTTGAGATCGCGGGCGAGCAGGCGAAAGAAGTGTACAGAAACCTGCGCCGGGTGATCGGCTATGCCGGGCGCTGGAACTGGAAGCGCGAACCGTGGGTGCCGCCGGATAGGCCAGAAAAGCTGCGCGGGCTGCGGCAGTACGGCCCGGCGCGGGTGGTGACAGAGCCGCCCGGCGGGGTGCTGTACTTAAAATGCGCACGGCGTTTTAAGAAAGGCAGTAGAAGCGACCACACTTAGGAGGACTGTATGCAGCAATGCAGGTTTGTTTATACCATCACGCGGGCGGACTGCCGCGCCTGTAACGGACTGGACGCCGGGTGCAGGAACTACGAGCCGAACCCGGATGAAAAGGCTTGGCGCGAAACGGACGCAGAAGCGAAGCGGCAGCTGCCGCGCAAGCTATTCCCGCCGTGTGAAGTAAACAGCCTGAAACTGCAAGATGAACGATGGAGACCGTTAGAGGGCGGAAAGGCCCGGCGGAAACCATGAAATTAACCTGCTGAGTGCTAACAGCAGGGCGCAGAAATACTCAGAGCGGGGCGGCGGTGCTGATGGCCGCTGCCCTGCTTTGTTATAGGGCGGGTGGCGCTTGCAGATGCGGGCGCAGAGAGCAGGGCCGGACCCTGCACCCGGCACAAGATGGATGAATTTTGAAAGGGGCAATGTTGAGGATGGTTACGGCGACGGTGATCGCGGTATCGGTGCTGGGCGTATGCGCGGCATGGTGCTGCGGACGGGATGCAGGATGGCGGGAAGCCACAAAAGCGGATGCGCACCGCATGGAGATTTATAAAGACTGGGTGTGGCACTTGGCAGGCAAGGCCCGGGACCTGAACGATTTTAAGGCCCGGTACGCCGTGGCCCTGACGCTGGACGAGGGAGAAGCGAACGATGGCGATGGTGTTTGACACGCACCCGGCGGATTCACGGGTCGTGGGGCCGGTGAAGGTGGCCGGAACTGTGGTTGCGAGATACGGCACCGGGGGGGCAACACGCCGATGGTAGTGGATGTTTTGTGCAGGGCCAGCACGCAGGGGGGCGCAGAAAGCCAGATGAATACGGCAACGACGCTGACAACAGACCATGACAGAACGATCATAGCGCACAAAAGCGAAGCTGTGGCCCTGCAAGGGAACATTATTGACAGAGATGCAGGCATGAACGGAACGGGCGTAGGAGAGGATGTGAGCTTTACCTTGAACACGGTGGACAGGCACGGGGTGGCGTATACATTCGGAAAAACGAGCCGCCCACATTTTAAGGGAGACGAACCGACATACAGGCAGCTGGACACTTCCAACACCCTGAATACGTTTGACATAGGAGAATCCAGAGCGAACGAACTTGCTGTGCAGGGCGCACCACCACGCTATATTGTACGCCGTCTGATGCCGGTGGAGTGCGGACGGCTGCAAGGATTCCCGGACGGATGGGGCAAGATCGAACAGCTGGCAGCGGATATGCCGGAGGAAACTGCGGCGTTCTGGCAGCAGGTATACACAACTGACTGTGCGATCAAGGGGAAGAAACCGCAGAAAGCGATCCTTACAAACACGGCCAGGCTGGCGGCGTGGCACAACGGGTTACATACCGACAGCGCCGAGTACAAGATGTGGGGCAACGGCATGGCGCTGCCGAACGCGCTGTTTTTTGTGCAGCGTGCCGTGGCGCGGGTTGCCATTGACACGGGAAAGGGCGCGGCAAATGTGAAGCTGGGCAGCATGTTTGACGGGTCCGGCACGATGCCGCTGTGTGCGGCGATGTGCGGTGCGCGGCCTGTTTGGGCCAGCGAGGTGGAGCCGTACCCTATTGCCGTGACGAAAACGCACCTGCCGGGCATGAAGCACCTGGGGAGTGTTACCGACATTTGCGGCGGGAACATCGAGCCGGTAGACATTATCACATTCGGCAGCCCGTGCCAGGACCTGAGCATTGCGGGAAAGCGGGCCGGACTGGACGGAAATAGGTCCGGGCTATTCCGGGAAGCGATACGCATTATTTTAGAAATGCTGGAAGCGACAGGGTGGAAATACCCGCGGTTCGTGCTGTGGGAGAATGTACCCGGGGCGCTATCCTCAAACGGAGGGAAAGATTTTGAAACCGTACTCAACGAACTGCTGCGACTTACCGGGACAGATCAGTCTATTCGACAGCACGGAAAGTGGGGGGGCTTTGCGGGATACGGAACTGTGGCCTACCGACTTGTCAACGCGCAATACTGGGGAGTGCCCCAGCGCAGGCGCAGAGTATACGCTTGCTGCGATACTGACGGACGATCCGCCGACCAGATACTTTTTGAGCGTAAGGGCCATGGATGGAATTTTGAGCCGTGCATCCCGGCGGGGCAAACAGTTGCCGGAATTGCTGGTGACGGCTATTGCTGGCATGAAAGAATGGTGGCGGCAAAACCCGCTGGGGGGGGGTATGACCCCGCCTACACCATGAAGATACGGTCAGGCTGCGAGGGCGGCGGCAAGGGGCCGCTGGTGCAGAATGATCTATCCGCCACGCTGGCGACGCATCAGGATCAGACAGTGTTTGCACCGAAAGTATGCGGATTTATTTATAAGCAAGGCGCAAAAGCTGGCAATATAGGGGCGGGAGAAGTAGCGCCGACTATGAAAACAGACCAGCCGCCAGCAGCGGCCTATGCGAATGGGACAGAAACGGTGGCAAGGACATTAACAGCAAGAGCGGACGGAAGCCCGATGCTGGACAGGGGGCCAAATGTGATCTTACAGAAAGGAAGCGCAGATGAACAGTGACGTGATGTTTTCGAGCAAAACCGACATGTGGGCAACGCCGCAGGAGTTCTTCGACGAGCTGGACAGGGAGTTCGGATTTACTTTGGACGTGTGCGCAACGCCGGAAAACGCAAAGTGCAGGAAGTTCTACACGAAAGAGCAGGACGGGCTTGCGCAGCCGTGGCAGGGGCGGGTGTGGTGCAACCCGCCGTATGGCCGGGAGATTGGCAAGTGGGTAAAGAAAGCCTTTGAAACTGCTGCGGGGGGGGGGATTTGCGGTAATGCTGCTGCCCGCCAGGACAGATACGCGGTGGTTCCATGACTACATATACGGAAAGGCGGAGGTGCGGTTCATCCGCGGGCGGCTGAAATTTGGAGACAGCAAAAACAACGCACCTTTTCCGAGCATGGTTGTGATTTTTGGAGGAAAAAGCGAGCATGACAGAGTATGACATTGCAAAGGCATTAGGCGAACCGGCGGTGCTGGAACTGCTGGCGGAGGAATGTGCAGAGCTTGCGCAGGCGGCGTTGAAGATGGCGCGATGGCAGCGAAACGAAAACCCGACACCTAAGACGTGGACGGAGTGCAAGCTACAACTGGAAGAAGAAATGGCAGACGTTACGCTGTGTTCGGAACTACTGTACAGGAGCGCACAAGACACGAACGTGGTGGACCCGGATGAAATTCTCGTATTTGTGGAACGGAAGCGAGTGCGACTGAAAGAAAGAATGGCGGCGGAAGAAAATGAAAAAAGTAATTGCGATTGATTTTGATGGGGTTTTGTTTACGGAAGCGTACCCGGCGGTAGGGATGCCGATTGCGCCGAATATCAATCGGGCGAAGAACGAGAGGGCCAACGGCGCGGTGCTGATTTTGTGGACCTGCCGGGAGGGCAAGGAGTTGGCGGACGCTGTGGCGGCCTGCAAGGCCGTGGGGCTGGAATTTGACTATGTGAACGAGAACGCGGCGGAGCTGAAAGAAGCGTTTGGAACGGACCCGCGCAAGATCGCGGCCACGGAATACTGGGACGATCGGGCGGTGTGTGCGGGCAAAATCTGCCTGAACCGCACGGACAACAGAAAGGCGGACAGCATGGAGCCGAACAGTAAAAGCGCACTAAAGCCGATTTTGTTCAACACAGAAATGGTGCGGGCGATCCTGGCCGGTGAAAAAACATGCACCCGGCGGATCGCCAAGAGCGGAAAGCCGCCTTTTGCGGTGGGAGATATTTTGTGGGTGCGGGAGACGTGGTGCCTCAACAATTTTGGAACGCACTACCGGGCGGATTGGCCGGACGGGGCCTGCCCGTATATGGACGGCGACGATCGCTGGCATCCGTCGATCCACATGGGAAAAGACATTGCGAGAGTTTTTCTGCAAGTGAAAAGTGTGGAACGAAAACCGCTGCGGGACATGGAGATTGCAGACTTCCGCAAAGAGGGCATAAAGCCGCGAAACAGACCGGGCGGCTGTACCTGTGCATGGGCACAAGACGGATGCAAGGAAAAACCATGCACAAACCGTGATGCCTACGAGCGCGAACGCTACATGATCCCGTTTTGCGAGCTGTGGGACAGCACGCTGCCTGCGGCCAGCGTAAAAACGCTGGGCTGGAACGCGAACCCGGATGTGTGGGTAATTGAGTTTGACAGAACAGAGCGCCGGGCTGAAAGCCTGTAGCAGAAAGGACAATAGCCATGAATATGCAGAAAATGGGTAAGCTGTGCAAAGAGAATATGCGCATGAAGCTGTATCGGAAGGGCTACACGCAGTACATCAGCGACGGGGTCACGATGGTGGAGATACCGCGGAACTTCCCTGCGCTGAACGACGAGAACGAAGCGGCGGCGGTGTTCGGCTGGACAGACAAGCAGCTGGAAGGAATCAGTTGCGAGGTGGAAGAGCTGGATGTTATCAACGGGCTGTACGAGGTGACGGGCATCAGCGCGTGGTACAGACGGACGATGCACAACGGAAACCCGTACTATGTGCTGAAAAGCGGGATGTACCTGCGCATTGCAGTGCTGCCGATTGTGTTTGATGATGTGTTTGCGGCGGCGCTGGACGAGATCAGGGCTGGGATGATGCTTGATGCACTGGACAGACCGAAAAAACGGGAGGACGAGAGCTATGACGATTGAACGAGCGGCGGAAATACTGGACCCGGAAAGCAAAGAAAAATTTTACGGGGAGAGCGGAAAACAGGAAGTATTTGAAGCGATGCGGCTTGCAAAAGTGGCGCTGGAAATGAGAATCAAAAAAACGGTGCACCCGTATTGGACGGGAAACTCCGAGGCGTGCCCGTATTGCGCAAGCGCACAGTATTTGCACAACGAAGATGGGCGGAGAAACAGATATTGCGGAGAGTGCGGCCAGATGCTTGATTGGGAGGACTAAACTGCCTACAAATTGTAGGCAGTTGCTGACGGAATGTAAGCAACTGACAGAAAGCGAGGTTGACGATGGAAAAGAGCACGGCGCAGGACATGAAAAGCCTGTTGGTGACAAACGGCATGACGAACAAGGCGGCGGGCAGGATGGTGGAAATCTTGGAGCCGGTGGGATATTTTGAGGTTCCGGCGAGCATGACGTTCCACGGGGCGTGGCCCGGCGGGCTGTTTGAGCACAGCTGGACCGTGGCGCAGGAGCTTGTGCACATGACAAAAACGCTGGGGCTGGCATGGCAGATGCGGCGCTCCCCTGTTCTGGTTGGAATGTTCCACGATCTGTGCAAGACCGAGGAATACGAGAAAGACGGTGACGGGTGGAAGCATTACAAGCTGAAAGGCCACGGAGAGCGCAGCGTTTCGATGGCAGAAGCGATCCTGAACGATGCAGCGGCACTGTCACTGACGGAGGAAGAAATGCTGTGCATCCGCTGGCACATGGGATTTGCAGACGACAAGGAAAACTGGAATTATTACGGAGCGGCCATTGAGAAATACCAGAATGTGCTTTGGACGCACACGGCGGACATGGTGGCAAGCCGAGTGCTGGGGGTGTGAAGCGTGGAAAAAATCTGCACAAGATACTGGTTGAGATACGCAGATGACCCGGATCGGATGAAAGTTGTGGAAAACTGCGCCATGGACGAGCTGGGCGGGAAGCTGCTGGAAAAAATGCGAGAAAAACCTTTTGGGACGCGCTGGGTGGTGAGCATGGGTATGGATATACACGAGGACCCGCAAAACCAGCTTGCGCAAGAAAGACTGCTATGGCTGGACGTGGACGAAGTTCACACGTTGGAAATTGACAGGGTTGCCATGCCGCCGATGACGGACACGGAAATTGCAACGATGAAATACAACAAAGAACCGCTGGGCAAGCGGATCGCCGGTGCGGTGAAGCTGATTTTGGGGAGATTATGAACCGTGGAAGATGCAAGGATCGAAGCACAGAAAGATGCGCAGGGCTGGGCCAGCTGGATGGCCGGGAATGTGTACCGACATTTTAAGGGCGGGCTGTATGTGGTGCAGGGCGTGGCCGTGCATAGCGAGACGGCGGAACTGTTGGTGATCTACACGAGCAAGGATGACCCGCGGAAGATGTGGGCAAGGCCGCTGGAAATGTTCTTATCGCCGGTGGACAAGGAGAAATACCCGCGGGCCAGGCAGAAACGGCGGTTTGAAAAAGTAAAGGGGGAAGCAGAATGAATAGCTGTTACCACTGCGCCCGGCGGGCGCCGGGCTGCCACAGCGTATGCGAGGACTACAAGCGGGACTGCGAGGAAAACGAGAAACGCCGGGCGTATGAGCGCAGGTTTGCCAGCGTAGACGGCATGCCGCAGACGCAGACGGTGTACAAGATGATCTACGAACAGAAGAAGCGGGGCGGGAAGCAATGAGCAGAAAACGAAAAGAAAAGCCCATCGCGCCGGGCGATGCGGTGACGGTGCTGCGGCACTGCGCCGACGGAGCCGCACGGATGGCGCGGGGCGTGGTGGAGTTTGCGGCCAGCGGCGGGCGGTTCTATGTGGTGAACGTAGAGCTGCCGCCGTGCGCGTTCCGGCATGAAACGATCAGGATGCGGGAGACGTTCTGGCCGGAGAATGTGAGCAGGGAGGTGAAACGATGAAAAGACTAAAGCTGTTGGCTGTGTTGCTACTGGAACTGCTGGCGCTGGGCGCGGTGCTGGTGGTTATGGCGCTGGCGTGGATCGTGCATGGCGCGTACCGGGTTACGATGGCTGCCGAAAATGGCCTGTACGGACTGGAACATGCACTTGCATGGCTGGTGCGTGACCTGTGCAACACGGCGCGGGGCTGGATGAAGTGGGCGCTGCGCTAAAGCACCAACCTTATTATATATAACATAGTAATACGACCTGCCCGGCGGGTGCCGGGCAAATTTTAGCGGCCTGCGGGCCGCTGGGGGGCTTGTATACGGTTTTATCTTTTCCCCCATTCTCTATTATTTACCAGATTCCAAACGATAGAGCCTGACGGCAGGCAGGATGTGAACGGGAGGGGCAGAGCATGAAAGCCAGGTATGTGCGAGAGCAGAAAACCATTTGCGGCAAAGAGTACATGGAAGTGGATCTGCTGAATGTCTCCCCTGCTGAACACAGAGCCAGCGTGCGGAAGAAAAAAGAGTTTGCGTCCAGCCTTGCCATGCAGCGGTGCAACGAGCGTTACAGCAAGCGCAAGCTGCAATGGATAGTGGCGGAGAATTTCACAGAGCGGAAGAATCAGACCTGGCTTGTACACATGACCTATAACGACGAATGGCTGCCCTACTACGACGAGGATGCCGAGAACAATGTAACAAACTGGCTGGACAAGATGAACCGCCGCCAAGCAAAGAAGTATGCGGCGGCGATCCGGGAAAATCCTGCAAACCCCGGCGGGGTGCTGCCGAAAGTGAAGTACATAACCGTGACCGAGCACCAGCGGGAGGACAAGGACAAAGGGCTGAAAGAGGTGCGGTATCATCACCACACGATCTTAGAGTGCGATTTGAGCATTGACGAGATCAAAAGCTGCTGGGGAACCGGGCGCGGAAAAAACTGGGAATCGCTGGGGCTTGTAAAATGCGACCGCGCCGAGTTTGACAAAGGCAGCTTGGAAGCCTACTGCGAGTACATCACCAAGAACCAGAAGCGCACACGCCGCTGGCGGCAGAGCCAGGGATTGCGCAAACCGACGCAGCCTCGCCCGAATGATACGCGGTACACACCGCGCAAGCTGGCCGAAGCAGCCACGATGTACATTGACGACCGCAAATTTTGGGAAGATCGTTACGGGATGCTGAAACTGGGAGACGGGAGCGCCCGGCAGTATGCGTTTGTGGGCGCCGAAGCACGGTACAACGAAATTACGGCAGAATGGCATGTGATCGCCAAGTTTTGGGCGGACCCGCGCAGACAGCCGAAGAAAAAGGCGGCGAGAAAATGAGTTTCCGCATGGAGTTAGAGGACTTGCCGCCGCGGTATCGTGCCCAGGCAGAAATGCAGATCGCGCAGCGGAAAAGTGAACGACGCTTGCAAAAAAGCGCAAAAAATGGGCAGAATTGCGAACGAAACGAACAAAAACGGGAAATTCAAGTAAAAAACGGCAGTTTTTGCGAACGAAGCACAAAGCAGGTGCCGGAGAGCGAGAAGCGGTATTACCGGGAAGTGATATTGCCGAAGGTGGCGTGCGGGCAGATCGTGAAGGTGCAGGAGCAGGTCGTGTTCGACCTGCTGCCGGAAAAGGCATATTGCGGGCTGAAACTACCGAAAGCACGGTACAAGCCGGACTTTGTGCTGACCTATGCAGACGGAACGGTGGAGATCGTGGAAGTTAAGTCGAAATTCACCCGGCGGATGCAGCGAGACTACATTTACCGCAGGCGGTTGTTTATAGACCTGGTGGCAGAGCCGCGCGGGTGGAAATTTACAGAATGGTTTGCTGACAAGGAGGACTGACAATGGACGACGGAACGAAGCTGTGCGAGCTGTGCGGGATGCACAAGAAACTGAATATCGGCCCGGCGGGTGCGGTGTGGCTGGAAAGAGGCGGCGCGGGCGATGCCATGCTGGTTGTGGAGCCTGTTGTGGGCCGGACGCTGCCGGTGGCCGTGCCGGTGTGGTTCTGCCCGGCGTGCGGGCGGGATTTTAGACCGAGAAAAGAAGAAACGGCGGAAGGCTTGCTCCCGGTGAGCGCTGAAAACTTGGAATACCTGAAAAGCAAAGCGAGAGAAATGCAAGGGAGCCTTGATGAAGCGCTGGACAGAGTGTTGAACGATTGCTACTGGGCCGACAAAGAAAAAGAGCAGAAAACCAAGGAGGGTGTGAACGATGAAACAGGTGCCTAATTTTTACCGAAAAAATGCGGCGCAGGGCGTGGCCCAGCGGGTTATGACGAGAAAAAAGGCAACGCCGGAGGAAATGCGGGATTCTGTGGGGCAGGTCGTGACATGGTGCTATCTGGTGGCGCTGCGAAGCGTGACGGGCTGGAATGTGCAGGAGATGGACGGCTTTTTAGAGAAAGCGACGCGAAATGCCGAGGACTACATGACCCGCGTGCGGGTGAGCACCAGCGACAAAACGGCACGCAAATGGCTGGACGGAGTGGTAAAGAACCTGGCGTTCGTGCTGCCTGCGGACAAGCCGCTGAAAAAGCAGGCAGACCGTGACGAGCTGGCGCAAAAGCGGATCGGCGCGGATATGGCGTGGAAGATCATGTCGGCGGCGCTGCTGCGGAAAGAGCCGTGGGGATGCGCCGAGGATGAAGCGCTGGCGCAGAAGGTGCTGGACGAAATGCGGGACTACTACGAAAACCGTTTTTTGGATTGGGCAAAAGAGGGCGATGCCTACGGCATGGAACGGTTAAAGCGCGACGTTGAAAGCGTGCTGGGCGAAGCTGTAGAAGTGCTCGACGACGGGCGCGGCGCAGTATTTGCAAACACGATTTACTAAGGGGGTGCTGTTGTGACGGCGGCAGAAGCGGAGATCATCATCAAGTATTATGCGGACATTGCAGGACAGCAAAGGGCGATCATGCGGGAACGTGCGGCGCTGGACGCGGAATACAGCCCATTGCGCGGCAATGCGCCGGACGGGATGCCGCACGCTGCCGGAAACGCAGACACAACAGCGCAGAAAGCAATGCGGATGGCCGATACAGACACGGCCCGGCGGTTGTGTGAGCTGGATGTGCGGGAAAGCGTTTTGCAGGAGGACAAGGCGCTGATCCGGGCGGTGCTGGACAGGCTGAACAGTAAACACAAAGAACTGCTGGCGACGCGCTATATCGACGGCCACAACTGGGAGTTTACGGCGTGCCGGGTCGGGTTGTCCAGGCGGCAGACGATCCGGGTCAGCGTGGTGGCGTTGACGCGGCTGGGCGTGTTGTTGCAGGACGAGCCGCAGGCGGGAGAAATCCTCGCGCGAGCGCGTGATGCGTGCGCGTTATAAAGGCGGGGCGGATCGTTTACGCTGAAAGTCAGCGTAAAACGCACGAAAAACGCACGAAAAACGCACGGGTGGCAGGTTGCGTGCGCGTGCGTTGTCTTGATTTTTCGGCGGCGGTGAATTTGTGCGGGTGCGTTGGGTTTCCGAATACTGAAAAGGGCCGGGAGAAAAACAAACTTGCGAAAGGGTGAAAAGGATGGAAAAATATATGCTTGTGCCGGAGAAAGTAGAGACAATCGAGATCGTGCAGGACGGGAAAGTGGTTGCAATGATAGAACCGGGAGAGCAGGAAGAGAAGTGAGACGATGGCGGAGGTTGTTACGGCGCAATTTGTGGGGCGGACGTCCTGCGGGTTTGTGACGGGGAAATACTATGAGATCGAGGTGAGCGCCGGGCTGGGCGGGTGTCTGTGCGTGCAGGAGGTGCAGGGGCACGGGTTTTGCCCCTATTCCACGTTGGAAAACCTAAAAAGAAACTGGCGTGTGCTGGATTTGCGGGAAACGGAAAATAAATAAAAATATCCCCCGGCGGGTCGTTGTGGCGGCCTGCCGGGGGATCGTTGTTGTGGGGTTACTTTGTTGTGTAGTCGGGCCAGAGGTCCGATGCGGGGGTGAAACCGTCGCGGGTCATGCGCTCGCGGACGGCTTGCAGGATGTAGCCTTGCAGGGATTGATCGGATGCGGCGGCGGCGGCGCGGAGATCATCAACAACGGGCTTTTGCGGGCGGATTTCAACGCGGCCACACTTGGCGTTGAAAGTATCGTTGGAAATGCGCTTTTTAGCCGAAACGGGCATTTTTATAACCACCTTTCGTGTAGTATCTTGATTATAACACGCCGTAGTGCGCCGTGCAAGGGAAAATGTGCTGTGCATAACAACCGTTGTTGCGGGTGGCTCCCGCGACCTTGCCCGGCGGGCTGCCGGGTGGTTTCGGCCCGTGCCGGGGGCCATCGTCAGGCGGGGTTGTGGGCGGCAAGCTGCATAAGCGTTGCGGTGGTGGGGATCAGGTGGCGGGCCATGGTGTCGTTGTAGCTTGCCTGGCCCTCGAAGCTGTCCACGACGGCGCGGTCTGCCGTGCTCATGTCGTGGTAGGTCTTTTTGCCGTAGGACGGCGGCAGCCAGCCTTTTTTCTGGGATGCGAAGATGTTGAAGGATTTGAGCACGTCCAGGTTGGTGAACTCGATGTGACAGGTGCCCTTCTTGTAGAACGTGGCGGTGAAGTAGTGCAGCTTGATCTTGGTGGTCTGGCCGCTGTCCTCGGCGGCTTGCAGGGTGGCGCGGAGGTCGTCGCCGTTGTAGGCAGTGCCGTTGGTGTCGAGGAAGTGAAGCGTTTTCTCGATGTTGGCGATATCGTCCGCAATGTAGGAGGTGCGGAAGACGTCGGAGTAGATGCTGTAGGCGTTGCAGCGGAAGATCACGCGCTTATCGACCTTGTAGGCAGAGTTGGTGCACCAGCCGTTGTAGTAGTGAATGTTTTTGCTGTAATCGGCGTAGTGGGTGCTGGTCCAGCTGTCAAACAGGCGGATGATCTCGGATTCGATGTTTGCAACGATGTTGCGAGAGATTTCCTCGCGCACGGTCAGGATGTTGTAGGGGGTAAAATCGTAGTGGCGAAGCTCGTTGATGCGCTTGTGGTAGTCGTTCTGCATCGTCCGTGTCATGGCGTCGCGGATTTGCGGCAGGTCGAAAAGCTGCTCCCAATAGATGGCGCGGAGATCGCACAGCGCGTCGTTGTAGCCTTTGCTGAGGGAAACACAGGGCGCGGGGGTGCTGCTGCCTTGCTTTTTCGGCAGGGTGAACAGCGAGGAAATACCGTCGTATTCTTCATACAGGCGGGAGAGACCGTCCGCGGCGGCATTGTAGCGTTCGACTGCTGCCGTGATGGGGTCGCTGCTGACGAGGGCGGCCAGGTCGGGCGCGGCCTGGTAGCGCTGTGTCGTCTCGGCGTTAAGCTCTAACTTGATGCGGGAGACCGGCGGCGCGGGTGGGATCGTGACGAAAACAAGCGCGACCTCCACCGACGTTTTGCGGGCGGCGTGGGTAAATGCGCCTTGTTTGTACACGATCCGGGCGTTGTACCTGGTGAGCAGCGCGGCAAGCTCCTTGCGCTCGTTGGTGCAGGGGTTGCGGATCGTCTCGGCGTTGAGGATGCAACGGACTTCCCCGCCACGCTCCATGATGTGCAGGGCGTGCAGCAGATGGCGGGCACCCTCGGAGAAGGGCGGATTCATGATAATTGCCTTGTAGTGGGCGCGGGGCGTGAAGGTGAGGAAATCGTCGTGGATGACGCGGAAGCCGCCTTGTTTGAGGGTGGCGCGGAGGGCGGCGGACTGCTCGACGCAATCCAGCTGCAAGGCGTCCAGGCGGTACTTGTTGCTGGGGTTGTGGTAATCGTCGCGGGTGCCGTCGCTGTTGTAGTGGATGCCTGCGGCCTTTTCAATGGCGCGGGCGAGGTCGCCGGAACCGGCGGACGGCTCCAGGATGGGGCCGCCTGCGTACTCAATGCTGTGACCGTCGATCTTAAGACCGGCGAGCAGCTCCGCGGCGAGGGTGGGCGGCGTTGGGTAGTAGTCTTTGCTGTCGTTAGGGATCATGTTGTTAATACCTCCTTGTTGTATTACTGGCGGCGGGCCGTTGTGCAGCTGGACCCGCTGGGCGCTGTTGCCGTTGTGGGGGCTGCCGTTGGTCTTATGCCCGGCGGCGTTGTGCTGGGGCGTGCCCTCTCTCGCGGGGCTGGCGGGTTTCACTTTTTGCGCCCGGGGCGCGGGATCAGAACGCGGCGAACCTGGCCGGAACGACCGGCGGCGGGTGCAATCTGTTTTGTGGGGAGGTGCACCGGCTCCCGTTGGGCTTATACCGTCCCCCGGCGGGGCGGCTGCCATTGCCTGGCGATGGGTGCGCGTTGTTGTGATCGTTGCCGGGGTCGTGTTATGTTGTTACCCATGAGCGCCCGCCGCATTGTGGCGGCGGCTGGGCTTGCACCAGCGGCGCGGGATCGCGTCGGCCTTGCGGGTCAGGATACATAACCGCAATAGCGATAGTCTAGGATGATGTCGTCGGTGATGTCGTCCGGCGTGGCGTTGTCGGACATCGTGCAGGCGACGACGTCGCCGGTCAGCCAATCGTCGCAGCCGGTGAGGGTGAACAGCTGGCCGGACCCGGTGCGGAATGTGACCAGCTCGGCGGTGCGGTCCACCTGGACGACCACACCGGCCAGCGGGTAGGTGCTGGACGTGGGCGGCTCGGGGGCTGTTGTGGGGGCCGTCTTGATGATGTAAACGGCGGCGGTGGTGATGTAGGCGGCGATAACGATTGCCTTGTGCATGGTGGGGACCTCCTTGTTGTGTTGTGGGTGGTGGATCGGGTGGACCCATGAGCGCCCGCCGCGGTTGTGGCGGCGGCTGGGCTTGCACCAGTGGCGGCGGGGGCCGTCGGCCTTGCGGGTCGTGGCAGGTCATGCGAGGACCTGCGCGGCGAGGGTGGCGAAATCGAGCTGCACCGGCTCCGGCGTGGGGGCGTCGTCGTGCAGGGTGTGATGCTCGACGACTGCGACGACGGCGGCGGGCTTGCTGGGCGTCGTTGCGGGGGCTGCTTCCGGGATCGTGGGCGCTGCCGGTGCCGTCGTGGCGGCGGCCTGCTGGGCGGCCTTGCGTGCCTTGCGGGCGGCGGCAAGCTCGGCGTTGCGGGCGGCGATCTCGTCCGGCGTCTTGACGTGGACGGGGGCCGGGCGCTCGACCTGCGCGGCGGTGAACAAATAGCAGCGCTTCATGTAGTAGTGGGGGTCGGGGGCGTCGTCGCCGTTGTCGCTGCGCTGGGCCTTCGGGGGCTTGTCGGTCCAGCGCCACAGCATGGCGGAGATCGTGGCCTTCTGGCCGCGCTTCACCTGCAAGCCCTGGGCTTTCCATGTGTTGTAGGTGTGCAGGCTATCGGCGACGGTGGCCTGCTCGGCGGTGTCGATGTAGTCGGCGGCGGTGCCGGTGCCGGTGGCGGCGGCCATAGCGGCGGCGCGGGCGGTGATCTGCTCCGGCGTGGCGAGCGTGGCGGCCAGGACGTGGATCTCGGCGGGGGTGTAGGTGGTGCCGACGGCTTCATAGATCAGGGTGTTGTTGTCACGGGTCATAGTGTGTTACCTCCTGTTGTGTGGGTGTTGTGGGTGGCGGATTGCGGACCCATGAGCGCCCGCCGCGGTTGTGGCGGCGGCTGGGCTTGCACCAGCGGCGGCGGGGGCCGTCGGCCTTGCGGGTCATGCGTTGCTGTCGTGGATCGGGTAGCGGCGTTTGCGGATCGTGGGGAAAATTCGCTCGTTCTCGATGTATGCCTTGCGATCCTCTTTGGCTTCTCGCAGCGTGGCGCACCGGGTGAGGACGTCGGGGCCGGTGCCGTAGCCGTAGTTATAGATAACCTCGTACACGTCGCGGGTCTTGCGCTTGTATGCCATGATGTAAACCTCATGTTTTTGTGGATCGGGCCGCCTTGCCCAAATTGCAACCCGCGGCCCTGCTGGGCGGCGGCTCCTTTGGTCGGTGGCTGTTTCGCTTGGTGTGATTGCATGATAGCACGCCGGAGTGCGTATGTCAACACTACGGAGTGCGATTCGGAGAATTGCACAAAGCACTACGGAGTGCGACTGTGCAATTTGCACAAGCTGCACAGGATCGGGCCGGATCGCCAGCCCAGCAGCAGGACGCCAGCCCAGCAGCAGGACGCCAACCAGGCAGCAGGACGCCAACCAGGCAGCAGGACGCCAACCGGGCAGCAGGACACCAGCCCGGCAGCAGGACGCCAACCAGGCAGCAGGACGCCAACCAGGCAGCAGGACACCAGCCCGGCAGCAGGACGCCAACCCGGCAGCAGGACGCCAACCCGGCAGCAGGACGCCAACCCGGCAGCAGGACACCAGCCCGGCAGCAGATCACCAGCCCGGCAGCAGATCACCAGCCCGGCAGCAGGACGCCAGCCCGGCAGCAGGACGCCAGCCCGGCAGCAGGACGCCAGCCCGGCAGCTATGTTATATACGCGCCTGCGCGGGCGGGCGCACCCGCTCCGCACCGCTCTAATGTTCCTGCGTGCGTGCGCGGACGCGCAGGTACTGCGCGCGCGCCCGCGGGCTATGCGGGTTCAGGAGCGCGAAAGTTTGGTAGGTTTGTAATTTTTTTTGGCATTTCCGTTCGGGCGGGGCGGAAAAAGTGGGGGTTGAAATTGTCGAGCCGGGGTTGATGCGGCAGGGGTTTGGTTGAGCCTTGCCGGGGCTGCGGTTGATCCGGGCGGGGTGAACTGGTGACAATTTGTCACTGGTTGAAATAGAAAAAATACGGAGAGTATAAAATTTTTTAGGGGAAATTTACAAAATGTCACCATGTGGCACGGTTTTAGGGGTAGAATTGGTACAGTGAGAAATTTAAGAGAACGCCCGGCGGGTTATCCTGCGCGGGCGTTCGGTGTTTATGCGGCAAGTTTTGGAGGGAGGAACGATGGCGCGGAGATCGGATGCGAGGGATAAGGCGAAAGCTGAATACATCCGGCGGCGGGCTGTTGGGGAAAGCATTAACCTGAAAGAATTTGCCGGGGAGATGGGCGCGAACTATGAGAGCTTGCGCCGATGGAAAGTAAAGGACGGCTGGGAAAAGGACGTACCGCGCAAGCGCGGCGGGCAGCCGGGAAACACGAACAGCAGGAAAAAGAAAAACGCAAAGGGAAATAAGGGCGGCGGCGCACCGAAGGGAAACAAGAACGCCGAGAAAGACGGAGCATACAGCGCCGTCTTTTTTGATGCCCTGCCGGACGCGGACAAGGATTTTTTAAACCAGACGCCGACGGGGGCTGTGGAAAACCTGCTGCACGAGTTGAAAGTTTTGCGGTGGCGGGAAAAGAAAATCATTGAGAAAATCCACGAGTATGAGCAGGTGGAGGACGAAGAAACCCTGTACCTGAACGGCACGATGATGGACATGGAGATGAAGGACACGCCGTTTGCAAGAATCCAGAAATTGCAGGAGGCGCTGTACAAGGTGCAGGGCCGGGCGGCGACGATTGCCGGTGCGCTGCGGCAGGCCGAGGAAAACGACAGGCGGTACAAGCTGGAACGGGAACGGCTGGAACTGGCGAGGATGAAGGCCACGGGCGAGGTTGAGGTTGACGATGCGGAGCCGACGCCGGACGAAACGGAAACCGGGATGCAGACGAGAAAGAACGAGAAACCGTGAACAGGGGCAGAAAAAGGCGGCGGAGGTGACGCGGCATGACGCTGTATACGAGCAAGGCGGTGGCCCAGTGGTTGGGACTGACGGAGAGACGGATACGCCAGATGCGTGATGCCGGGATCATACGGGAAGCGAAGCCGGGGCTGTATGACATGAAGCCGACGGTGCAAGCCTACCTTGCCTACCTGCGGAACAGCAACGGCGATTTGAACCAGCAGCGGGCAGAGCTGACGAAAACGAAAAAGGAGCTTGCAAAGCTGGAACTGGACGAGCGCAAGGGAGACTTGCACAGAACAGAGGACATCGAACAGGCGTTGACCACGATGCTGATGAACTTTAGGACAAAGGTCATGAGTATGCCTGCCAAGCTGGCAAAGACGCTGGCGGGCATGAGTGACAACGCCGAGATATACGACTTACTGAAAAAAGAAACGGATGAAGCGCTGGACGAGTTGAGCGACTACGGCACAGCGTTTGCCGTACAGCAGGAGGGCGCAGACGATGGAAGAACTGACGAAGAACCAGAGTAAACGGTGCCGTGCCTGCGCTTTTGGTGAGGTCGTGAATAAAAGCACGGTGTTCTGCCCATTTGGGCGGTGCGCCGCAAAGAGGTTGCAGCGATATGGCAAAAAGAAAAACCATAGCCGTGCCGCCGCAGACAAGGGCGATGCTGGCGCGGGTGGTGGCAAAGCTGAAACCGCCGCCGGCCATGACGTTGAGCCAGTGGGCGGATAAAGAGCGGCGGTTGAGCCAGGGAGCAAGTGCCCTGCCGGGACGGTGGCGCACGGACAAGGCCCCCTACCAGCGCGGCATGATGGACGCGATCAGCGACCCCCATGTGCGCAAGGTGGTTGTGAAAAGCTGTGCGCAGATCGGCAAGACAGATGCGTTGGTGCTGAACACCATCGGTTATTACATGAACTATAACCCCTCCCCCATTATGGTTTTGCAGCCGACATTGGACATGGGACAGGGATTCAGCAAGGAGAAGCTAAGCCCGATGCTGCGCGACACACCGTGCCTGCGAGGGCTGGTGGATAACCGCAGCCGGATGAGTGGAAACACGATTTTGCTGAAAAACTACCCCGGCGGGTATTTGGTCATAGTGGGCGCGAACAGCCCCGCGAGTTTGGCGAGCCGACCCATCAAGGTGCTGCTGGCCGACGAGATAGACCGCTACCCCGCCAGCGCCGGAACAGAGGGCGACCCGCTATCGCTTGCCGAGAAGCGGCAGACGACCTTTTGGGATAAAAAGCAGGTGTTTGTGAGCACGCCGACGCTGGAACAGACGAGCCGGATCAAGGTGGAGTTTGAACACAGCACGCAGGAGGAGTTCCAAATTCCCTGCCCAAGCTGCGGACACTACCAACCGCTGGTGTGGGCAAATTTGAAGTTTGACCCGGAGAACCAGAAGGACCCGCAGTACGTTTGCGAGCGGTGCGGCGTGGCCGACAGTGAGACGCACTGGAAAAAACAGATGATCCGCGGCGAGTGGGTGGCAAAATGCCCCGGCGAAGCGGCGCGGGGATTCCACCTGACAACGCTGTGCTCGAGCTTTTGCAGCTGGGAGGAAGTGGTAGAGAAGTTCTTGAAAGCAAAAGAACAGCTGAACGCAGGAGACCCGGAGATGATGAAAACATGGGTGAACACAGAGCTGGGCGAGACGTGGACAGAACAGGGCGAAACCGTGGAGGAAGCAGACCTGTACGGACGGCGCGAAGCCTACAAGGCGGATGTGCCGGACGATGTGGTAGTGCTGACTGCCGGAGTAGATACGCAGGATGACCGCTTTGAAGTGGAGGTCGTGGGCTGGGGAGCTGGAAAGGAAAGCTGGGGCATACGCTACCAGAAGATTTACGGGGACCTTTTGAAGGATACGGTGTGGAAAGACCTTGACGAGTTTTTGAACAGAACGTGGTACAAGGCGGACGGTACGCCGATGAAGATCATAGCAACCTGCATGGACAGCGGCGGACACTTCCCCGATGAGGTGCTGCGGTTCTGCAAGGACAGGTGGCACCGGCGCATATTTGCCATTAAAGGCCGCGGCGGTACGGATGTGCCATACCTGAAAAACCCGACGAAGAACAACCGCGTGAAAGCGCCGCTGTTCACGATTGGCGTTGACACCGGCAAGGGCATTTTGTACCAGCGGTTGAAGGTGAAGATGCCGGGGCCGAACTACTGCCACTTCCCGCAGGGGGAGGCGGCGGGATATGACTACAACTACTTCCGCGGGTTGACAGCGGAAAAGATGGTGGTGCGCTACCGCAAGGGGCGGGCTGTGATCGCGTGGGAGCTGAAGGGCGACTACAAGCGCAACGAGCCGTTGGACCTGCGGAACTACGCCACGGCGGCGCTGGAAATTACAAACCCGGTGCTGGAAAGCAGCCCTGTGACAGCCGAGGGGCAGCGTGCCGTGCGGCGCACGGGGCGCAGACAGGTAAGCGGAGGTATTTAAGCTATGGCGGGCATCACGAAGAAAGAAGCGCAGCGGCACTTGGACATTTGGCTTGAAGCGGAAGCACAGATCGCAACCGGGCAGAGCTACCAGATCGGCAGCCGTATGCTGACCCGCGCCGACCTTGCCAGCGTGCGCAAGCAGATAGACTACTGGAACAACAAGGTAATGCAGGCGGAAGCCGTGGAAGAAAACCACGGCAGGAACCGAACCTACCACTTTGTGTACCGGGATATGTAAGGAGGGGCGGACATGAAAGCGAGAGCAAAAGCGGTGCGCCGCTCCCCTGCGCCGAAGCTGACGGCGGTGCGCCGGGCGCAGAACACCGGGTACAGCAACTACGGCGCGAACGTGCAGAAGAAATCCATGCGCGGCTGGGAATACTACGGCGGCGATGCGAAGCGGGATATTGAAGATAACATAAACACCCTGCGCCAGCGGAGCCGGGATGCCTACATGGGCGTACCGACGGCCACGGCAGCGCTGAAAACCATGCGCACCAACACGGTGGCGGCGGGTCTGACCCCAACCCCGCAGCTGGACGGAGAATACCTGCGCATGGATGTGGACAGGATCGCAGAATTGCAGGCAAACATTGTGCGCGAATGGAACCTGTGGGCAAAAAGCCAGATGTGCGACGCGGACGGGCTGGACAACTTTTACCAGCTGCAACAGCTGGCTTACTTATCTGCCCAGATGAACGGTGACGCCTTTGTCCTGCTGCAAACCGAGGACGAGCCGGGGATGCCGTACAACTTGCGGGTGCGGCTGATCGAAGCTGACAGAGTGTGCAGCCCGAACCTGACGGACGTGCTGACGCCGACGGCCATTGAAGGGTACAGCGTATACAGGATCGTGCAGGGCGTGGAGACAGACGAGCGCGGCAAGGTTGTGGCCTACTGGATATGCAGCAGGCACCCGCTGGCAGCAGAGATGCAGAACGGCGCAACGACATGGACGCGGGTGCAGGCCCGCGGCGACAAGACGGGGCGGCGGAACGTTTTGCACATTATGCAGCGGGAACGAGCCGGGCAGGTGCGCGGCGTGCCGGTGCTGGCCCCGGTGCTGGAAAGCCTGAAACAGTTGGGGCGGTACAGCGACGCAGAGCTGAACGCAGCGGTCATCACGGCGGCCTACACGATCTTTATCGAAAAAGAAGCAGCCGGAGAAGCACCGCCGCTGGGCGAGATGATCCCGGAGGATCAGTTGATCGACGCAGCCGACCCGACGAGCATTGAGCTGGCCCCCGGCGCGGTGGTGGACCTTGCCCCCGGCGAGAAGATGAACGAGACAAAGCCGAGCAGGCCGAACGCAAACTTTGAAGCGTTCTACCGGGCTGTGACAAAGGAGATCAGCGAAGCGCTGGAAATCCCCATTGAAGTGCTGGAAAAGAATTTCAGCACGAGTTACAGCGCGGCCCGCGGTGCGCTGAATGAGTTCTGGCGCACCTGCGAGATGCAACGCAGTTGGTTTGCGGACAAGTTCTGCCAGCCGATCTACGAAATGTGGCTTGACGAAGCGGTGAGCCGCGGGCGCGTGAAAGCGCCGGGCTATTTTACCGACCCGGCGGTTGCCAGCGCATACAGCGCTTGCAAGTGGAACGGCCCGGCAAGAACAAACCTGAACCCCGTACAGGAAGTGACTGCCGCCGAAAAGCGCATTGCACTGGGCATAAGCACAGCGGAGCAGGAAACCGCACAGATGAGCGGAGGAAGCTACACCGCCAACATCCGGCAGCGGAAGATCGAAGCACAGCAAAAAGCGGAGGTGGACAAGATTGGCAGCGAAGGAACAAACAAAAACGGCCCGGCGGGCCGGTAATCACTTTTGGCAGGTGAAGAACCTGGCCGGGAATGATGCGGAACTGATTTTGTACGGCACCATCAGCGACACAAGCTGGTGGGGCGACGAGATCACACCGCAGCAGTTTATTGACGACATTAAGAGCCTGGGCAGCGTTGACACGCTGACCGTGCGAATCAACAGCGGCGGCGGTGACGTGTTTGCCGCACAGGCCATTGGCGCACAGATCGACAGCTTGAACAAGGCGGGCACCAAAACGGTGTGCCGCATTGACGGACTGTGCGCGAGTGCCGCGACCATCATTGCCAGCCATTGCAGCAAGGTGGTAGCCAACGGAGACGCGCTGTACATGATCCACCTGCCGAGCGTGTACCTGTTTGATGCCTGCGACGAGAATGACTTGCAGGCATACATGAACGAACTGAAAGCCGTAAAGGACAGCATTTTGCAGCTGTATGTAAAAAAGACCGGGCAGGACTTGGACGTGCTGACGAACTGGATGGAAGAAACCAGTTGGTTTACCGCCGACGAAGCGAAGGACAACGGCTTTATTGACGAGGTGGACGAGGATGCCGAACCGGCCCTGATCGAAAACCGGGCCGGTGCGCTGTTTGTAAACAGCGTGAACACCGGGCTTTGCATGAACGAAGCCCCTGACTATGTGAAAAGCGCCCTGCGCAAGCAGCGGCGCTTTTCTAATACAAAAACCCCGGCGGATGCGCCGGAAAACAAGGAGGAACCCAAAATGGCAGAGAACAAGACCACCGGCGCACCTGCTGCACCGGCCATTACCACCGTGGACGCCCTGCGCACCGCCTACCCTGACCTGGTGAACCAGATTGAGAACGCGGCAGCACAGAACGCCACCACCGCCGAGCGTGCCCGCATCAAGGACATTGAGGACATGACGGCACCCGGCGACGAGCAGACCGCCTACGACGCCAAGTTTGGCGACAAGCCGCAGGACGCCGCCACCTATGCTATCGCCTGCATGAAAGCCCAGAAAGCCGCAGGTGCAAAACACGCGGCCGATGCCGAGGACGACGCAGCCAAGAGCGGCGTAAACGGCGTGAAGCAGGCCGAGCCTGCGGGCAAACGCAAAGACAGCGGAGAGGACAGCGCAATCGCCTGCATCCGCCGCGCCAACAACGTGAAGTAAGGAGGAAGAACTATGGCTATGGACCTTGCTGTGCAGACCTTTAGCACGAAACCCGATTACCTGATCGCAGGTACGGACATTCGCATTACGACTGCCGTTAAGGAGGCCGGTGCCGCGCTGACCCGCGGCATGGTGGTGTGCCTTGCCGATGGCAAGCTGACCCAGCCCGCCGTTACCGGCAGCGCTGACCCCTATACCGTTGCTACTACCGGCATGTACGGCATTGTGGCTGACGATGCCGCCAACGGCAAAGATGCCGTTGTGTACCTGACCGGCGAATTTTTTGCCGATGCACTGGTGCTGCCCGAACACGCCAAGGCCGCAGACGTGGAAATCGCCCTGCGCAACATTGGCATTTTCCTGAAATGAGAGAAGGAGGAATGAACTATGCCTAACATGGTTGATCTGTACACCCCGCGCACGCTTGCCGAGGTTGTGAAAACCACCCCGCCGGTCCGCACTTTCCTGCGCGACCGTTTCTTTACAAACGTCAAGACCTTCCCCACCAAGCGGGTCGATATTGACATTGTGAAGGGCAACCGCAAGATGGCTGCCTTTATCCACCCGATGGTTGGCGGCGAGATCGTGCAGGCCGAGGGCTACGAGACCAAGAGCTATGCCCCGCCGCTGATCAACCCCGCCACGATCAGCACCGCAGACCAGCTGTTGGAGCGCCTGCCCGGCGAGGATATGTACAGCGGCAAGACCCCGGCGGACCGTGCCGCCGAAAAGCTGATTGAGGAATACAACCAGCTGAACGACATGACGACCCGCCGTGAAGAGTGGATGGCCGCGCAGGTGCTTACCACCGGCCAGCTGAAAGTGAAGGGCAAGGGCGTTGACGAGGTAATCGACTTTGGCCTGACGAACAAGACCACGCTGGCGAGCACCAAGAAGTGGGGCGGCTCTGCCGCTGACATCTGGGGCAACCTGAAAGACTGGAAACAGCAGGTAAGCCGCAACGGCTTTGCCAACGCCAACATGGTGATCATGGGCAAGGCTGCCGCCGATGCCTTTATGGCCGATGCCACCATCAAGAACCTGCTGGACAACCGCCGCATTGAGATCGGCGCGATCAAGCCGGAGGAAATGGAAGGTGGGCTGACCTACTACGGCCACCTGAACCTGCCCGGCGTTGACATTTACGGGTACGACGAAGTGTACCTTGACGATGCCGACGACAGCACCAAGCCGCTGATCCCGGACAACATGGTGCTGATGCTGCCCAGCGCCGCAGGCTTTGTGCGTGCTTACGGCCTGTGCACCTACCTGGACGATGCCGGGGCATGGCACAGCGCCGAGACGGACCGCCTGCTGCGCACCTATGTGGAGCACCGCCCGGACCGCCGCTTTATCGAGTTGCAGACCCACCCGCTGCTGATTCCTGACAAGATCGACAGCTGGTTTGCGGCGACGGTGCTGTAATGCAGGGACAAAGTTTAGAGCAGAGATAAGGCTCCCCCCCCAAGCCGCTGCGGCGGCAACCCACTCGCAGAGGGGGCCGAGGGGCAGACGAACGGCGAAAACAGGGCACCGCACGAGATGTGGCGGACGCGGAGTTATGGCCGGGTGAAGGGATGGTTGGGATGGATTTAGAGCAGGATTACGGGCCGGGCACCGAGCCGGAAGAAAAGATGCTGACGTTCAAGGACTGCGCGGCGGCAGACATTGACAACGTGTTTTTTAACACGGACGAGTTTGCCGACGAGCACACGATCAACGGGAAAACGCTGCTGGCCGTGCTGGATGAAAACACCCTGATGGACCGCAGTGCCCACTGGGAGGGCGGCGCGAAGCAGAGCTTTGACCAGGGGCTATACAAGGCGGATGCCAAGCTGTTTGTGAAATGCAGGGAGCTGGGCGGCAGGCCGAAGGTGAGCAGCCCGATGATCGTGGACGGGAAAAAGTATCTTGTGGGCAACGTGGATGAAGAAGCGGGCGTGTACAGCGTGGAGCTTGTGAGGGTACGGCAATGAGCAATTTTACCTGGTACGACGCAGGCACAACGACCATTGGTGTGAACGCCGAGGAAGTAAGCCAACGGTTGGGAGAATTGCGCCGGAAAACACCGGCGGTCATCAAAGTGGCGGTGAACGCCACGGCGAGAGAGACGCGCAAGGAAATGCTGCGGCGCGTACTGAAACGCTATGCGCTGACGGCCAAGGGCAAGGAACGCGCCAAGGGCCTGAAACAGAAGGTAAAGGCCACAAATGCTGACCCGGCGGCTGTGCTGTGGATCGGCGGCATCAACGGTGCGCGGGCTGACCTTGCGTACTTTCAACACAGGGTAACGGTGCCGCACCCGGGTTTGAGCTGGCGAACGGGACCGACGGTATTCAAAGCGAGAGTTTTGAGAAGCGGCGGCCTGCACGACCTGGGCGGCGGCCCGATTGAGAGAAACGGCGTAACCTTCGGGCAAGGGAGCAAGGGATTTTTGGCGGAGTTCAAAAGCGGTCACGTCGGTATGATACAGAGACATATCGGCAAGGAATCGGAGAGAACGACGACCAAGAGCGGTGCACCGCGCTGGCGCAGTGCAAGCGGCGTTGTGGAGACGACGCAGACATACGGCTCCCCTTCCGGCACGGCACAGCACCATACTGTGTGGGAAAAAGAGGACGTGCATGTATACGCTGAAAACACGCTGAACGACAGACTGGAAAAGCAGATCGCCAAAGTGATGGCGAGAGCGGCAAAGGGGTGATGAAAAATGCAGGGTGACAAGATTGCAGGATTTACCACCGCCATGATGCAGGATGCGCTTTGCGACGAGCTGCGAAACCTGTTTGCCGGGCGGAAGTTCAACGGGCAGGGCGGCTTGAAAGCGCTGAAAGTGTTCCGCCAAAACCTACCCATTGATACGGGACTGGACGAGGACGCCGACACGGACGCTGCGGCAAGCCCCTACATTGTGGTGCTGCTGGAGGGCGGGAAAATCTACAACCCGCAGGATGCAAAAGTGGTGAGCGCCACGCTGACCGTGTGCTGCTACGACGAGGGCAACGAGCGCGACGGCTTTAGGGACGTGCAGAACATCTTGGAAGCGATTGAGCAGCACTTTTGCGTGAAGCCGTTTTTTGGCGGCGCGTTTACGGTGCTGAAAGGGCACGAGCATTACTTTGAAGATGCGCTGCAAATGGACGACACATGGCCGTACTATTTTGGCGCGTTGAGCTTTGACGTGACCGTGCCGGTGCCGACGAGCGAAAGCACGTTTGATGAACTGATCTGAAAGGAGGCCGAAGATGGCCGAGAAGAAAGAGAAACAGACGGCGCAGAAGCCGGAAGTGATTGTGTACTGCGGGCCGAGCGTGCGCGGGATTGCCAAGCAGTACACCGTGTACCACGGCAGACTGCCGGACGCACTGGTAAAGTTTTTGGCAAAGCACCCGGCGGCGCAGTGCTTGTGCGTGCCGCTGAGCGAGTTTGCCGCGACCCGCGCCGGGCTGAACACAAAGGGATCGCCGCAGGCGACCTTGTACAAAACGATTTTGAACGAACTGTAAGGAGGAAACAAAGATGGCTTACAAACATGGCGTTTATGTGAGTGAGAACGCAACGAGCCTGACCGCCCCTGTGACCGGCAATGCGGGCTTGCAGGTGGTGGTCGGCACTGCCCCCGTGAACACGGTTGCCGACCCGGCGGCTGCTGTGAACGTACCTGTGCTGGTGAACAGCTATGCCGAAGCTGTGGCCGCTGTTGGCTACAGCGACGACTTTAACAGCTATACCATGTGCCAGGCAATTAGCGCGGCATTTCAGGTGATCGGCTGCGGGCCGCTGGTGCTGATCAACGTGCTGGACCCCGCGAAGCACACCACCGCCGTGACCGAAAAGACGGCGCAGGTAAACAACAAGATCGCGGTTGTGGAGGAGAAGGGCATGCTGCTGGACGGTCTGACCGTCAAGGGTGATGCCTCTGCCGTGCTGAAGGCCGGTGAGGACTACACTGCGAGCTTTGACGATGGGGGCAACCTGCTTATCGCCCTGATCGGCAGCAAGACGGCAACCACACTGACCGTGAGTGGCAAGAAGCTGGACCCCGGCAAGGTTACTGCCGCCGACATTGTGGGCGGCGTGGACACGGCCACCGGCAAGGTGAGCGGCCTTGAAGTGGTGCAGCAGGTCTACCCGAAACTGGGCATGACGCCGGGCATCCTGCTGGCACCCGGTTGGAGCAAGGACGCCACTGTGGCCGCTGCCTTGCAGGCAAAGACCACGGGCATCAACGGAAGTTTCCGCTGCATCTGCGTGTGCGACGTGGACAGCGGCACGAGCGGTGCCAAGGTGTACACCGACGTCAAGACCAAGAAGGAAGCAAGCGGACTGAACGGCGCGAACTGCTACGCCGTGTGGCCCTGCGCCAAGGTTGGCACGAAGGTGTACAGCGGCAGCGCCATTGTGGCTGCAGAGATGGCGTATCAGGACGCAAGCAACGACGATGTGCCCAACATGAGCGTGGACAACAAGGCCGTTGCGATCAGCGCTGCGTGCCTTGCCGATGGCACGGAGGTCTATCTTGACCAGGAGCAGGCCAACGTGCTGAACGGCGCAGGTGTTGGCACCTTCCTGAACCTGAACGGCTGGCGGTGCTGGGGCTCTAACACTGCCGCCTACCCCGGCAACACCGACCCCAAGGACCGCTGGATCAACATCCGCCGTTTTATGAACTGGGCGGCGAACACGTTCATTCTGACCTACACGCCGAAGATCGGCCAAGTGATGAACCGCCGCCTGATCGAGAGCATTGTTGACAGCGAGAACATCCGCGGCAACAGCTTTGTTTCCCGCGGGATCTGTGCTGCATACAGCATTGCGTTTATGGATGCCGACAACCCCACCACCGACCTGCTGAACGGCAAGATCGTGTTCCGCCAGAGCATGACACCGTTTACCCCGGCGGAGGAAATCGACGATGTGATCGAGTTTGACCCGGACGCACTGGCTGATGCGCTGGGCGGCTGATGGCAAGGAGGTAAAGAGCGATGATTTCTAACAACTACATCCCCGAAAAGGTAAACGACTACAACGTTTACCAGGACGGTAACAAGATGATCGGCCTTGCCGCCGAGGTGGAGCTGCCCAGCATCAAGATGAAAACCAGCACCATTGAGGGCGTTGGTGTTGGCGGCGAGATCGACAGCCCGACCATTGGGCAGTTTGAAAGCCTGGAAACCAAGCTGAAATTCAACACGCTGTATTCCAGCGCAACGGATCTGATGAACCCGCTGAACACGGTAAACCTGACGCTGCGTGCAGCCCAGCAGGTGTACGACAAGACCGGCGGCTATGCCTTTAAGGGCCTGCGCATTGTGATGGGCGGGCGCGTGAAGGAGTTTAACCCCGGCACCGTGAAGAAGGGCGACGCAATGGACGCCGAAACCACGCTGGAACTGACCTACTACATGATCGAGGTGGACGGTGAGCAGGTCGTTGAGGTGGACAAGCTGAACGGCGTGTACAAGGTGAACGGCAGCGATATGCTGGCCGGTATTGCCGCGCTGACCTGATGTCTGAAGGGATGAACGGCAGGTAAAGGCGAGGCTGCCCCTCATCCGCCGCCTGCGGGCGGCACCTTCCCCCCCAAAGGGGAAGGCTTGGGGATGCGGGGCGTCGAGGACGCCGCCCCCTACAACGGGGGATTTTGTGTGGGTGGGTTTAGGTGCCCCGCGTGAGGTGCGCGGGGTGGTTATAGATGCAAAGCAGGAGCCGCCCAGGAATGGGCGGCTTTTTTGAGCAGAAAGGACAAGACGATGGACATTATCAAGCTGGCAAAGCCCTATGTGTTTGAGGGCACGGAGTACGGCGAAATTGACTTGAACGGCCTTGACAAGCTGACGGTGCAGGACGCCATTGACGCACAGCTGGCACTGACAGGCCAGCCGGGCACGGTGATCCTGCCGGAGAGAAGCACGGCCTACATTGCAAGACTGTGCGCCAAGGCGGCGGGACTGCCCATTGAATTTTTTGAACTGCTGCCGGTGGGCGCGGCTCGCAAGGTGCGCGGTGCCTTTACCGAGTTTATGACGAGCGACGCCGACGAGGACAAAGGCACGGTGCTGAAGCTGAAAGCGCCGTACACCTACAAGGGCAAGACCTACAAGGAAGTGGACATGAGCGGCGCGGCGGAGTTGACTGTGCTGGATATGGCGCAGGCGGAGAACGAGCTTGCCGCTGCGGGCCATGTGGCCGCAGAACCGGCACTGGACTACCTGTACTGCTGCCTTATGGCGGCACGCGCCAGCGGCATGGACAAGGAGTTCTTTATCGGGATGCCCCTTGCGGAAGCGACGCACATCAAGAACGCAATGAACGGCAACCGTTTTTTCGAGTAAAAGGCGGCGGCAAGGGACTGCGCAAATGCGCGGTGCGCCTTGCCGGGGCCACGATGACGAGCATTGAGTTTTACTTGAAACTGCCGGTACGGGATTTTATAGAGATCAACAATGAGGTGGCGGCAGAATGGCAAAAACTACGGAATTAGAGCTTGCGATCAAGATTGCGGGCAAGGTTGACCCAAGTTTGCAGGCGGCGATCAGCGCGGCACAAAAACAGGTAAGCACGTTGAGCGCAACGCTGGGAACCATTGGCCGTGTAGGATTAGCAGCAATGGGCGTGGCCGCGGTGGTTGCCGTGAAAGGCATTGCGGACTGCACCAAGGAAGCGGAAAAATTTGAAAGCCAGATGGCACCCGTGACCCGCTATGTGGACGGCCTGGCCGACAGCCTGGGCAATGTGAGCGACGAGACAGCCGCGAACGGGAAAACGTTCAAAGAAAACTACGGCGCAATGGCAGACTACATCCAGGACCTGAGTACACAGATACCGCGAACCACGGAGCAGATCGCAACCATGAGCGCGGCACTGGGCCAGAGCGGTATGGATGTGGACGTACAGCTGAACACCAGCATCCTGAAAGACACGGCTACAGCAGCAACGGCAATGGACTTGGACGATGATACCGCGGGCCAGTACATGGCAAAGTGGGAAAAGGCGTTCAACTTTGACCACGACCAGGTTATGCAGTTGATGGACCAGATCAACTACCTGGGCGCGAACAATGCGACAACGGCTGCGGAGATCGCCGAGAGCGTGAACAAGGCGGCGTCCATGGGACAGATCGCCGGACTTGACCCGGCGGCTACTGCGGCACTGGCAACGGCCATGCAGGCAACGGGCGTTGCAACGGACCGCGTGGGAACCAGCATTACCCGCATGTACACGAACCTGAGCAAAGGCGAGAGCGCCACGAAAGCCCAGAAGGAAATGTTTGAAGAACTGGGCTTGAGCGCCGAGGGCGTGGCAAAATCCATGCAGAGTGACGGCGTGGGGACCATGCTGCAAGTGTTTGACGCCATAAAGCAGATGCCGAGCGAGCGCAAGGTTGCGGCACTATCTACCCTGTTTGGACAGTGGGCCATTGAGGGCGGCGCTAAAGTAGTGAACAACATGGATGTTTACGAACAGGCGCTAAAGGATGTGCAGGACCAGGAGAAATACACGGGGTCTATGCAACGCGAGTTCATCATACAGGCAAGCACAACGGAAAGCCTTGACATGATGATGAGCAACGCAAAAACGGCGCTGATGCAGGACATTGGCGAACAATTCCTGCCGGTGAAAAAGCAGTTTGCTACGCTGACTATCGACATGATGAACGGACTGCGGCAGAATATGCCGCAGCTGACACAGCTTGCAAGCACGCTGGCCGACATTGCGACGAAGGGCGTGACGGCGCTGGGCGATGCCCTGCAAAGCGCTATGCCCTACATCCAGCAGGGGCTTGACTACCTGAACCAGAACGGCGAGAAGGTAGCAAAGATACTGGCCGGAATGGCCGGGGCGTTTGCCGCCATGAGCATTGCACCGCAGGCCGAAATGGCCGCCAAGGGCGTGGGCGGCGTGGTGAAGGGCGGAGCCGGGATGTTCAGCACAGCGGTAAGCACTGTGAGCAAAGCGGGCAGAACCGCTGTAAAAACAGGCGGCAACCTGCTTGGCGGGATTAAAATGCTGCCTGAAATTGCAATCGCCGCAAGTCAGGATGCGGAGCTGAACGGAAGCAGCACGGCGGGTGTGCTGGCGAAGCTGGCACTGAACCGCGCAACGGAAACAAAAGCCGGAAAGGCGGTAGGAACTGCGGCGACGGGCGCTGCAAGCTGGGCCAAGAGTCTGTTTGGGAACGCGAAAGATTTTGCGCTTTCACAGTGGGACTTGTCAAAGGGCATGGCAGACGGAGCTATTGCCGGAGCGAACGGAGTAAAGAGCTTTATCAATAACATAATAAGCCCGGCAGAACCGGCGACAACTACGGCGCTGGTGGCGGCTGCGCCAACGGCGCTTACTACACCGGGAACTGCCATGACAGCAGCACCGGCACCGTTGAGTGACATGGGCCTGCTGGGGACGGTCATGAGCAGGCTGCGCGGCGGTGCAACGGCGGCGCAGCAAGTGGCCGGGAACCCGCTGAAGGATGCAGGGATGCAGATTTTGCAGGGCGCAGGCGGAATGGCAAGCAGCGCGATTGGCGGCGTAAAGACGCTGGCGACGGGAGCAATGCCGTTTGTGAGTGCGTTCGGCGGGATCGCTTCGGCGGCGCTGCCGGTGGTGGCGGTGATCGGGTCCATTGTGGCGGCGGTGAGTTTACTGGGCGAACACCTGGACAATATACGCGGCATCATTGGAAACGTGTTCGGCGAGCAGGGCGTTGCGGTGTTTGACGGATTTTTGAACACGATCACGGGCATAAAAGACAAGATCGTTGGGGTTTTCAGCCCGGAAAATCTGGCAAGTGTGCGCACGGCGATTGTGGGGATGTTCGGTGAGAACGCGGGAACGGGCTTTGACAACATCGTAAGCATTGGGCAGAGCGTGATCGGCGTGTTCCAGCAGATCGTGAACTTTGGCACGCAGACCGTAAAGCCGATGTTTGAGCAGGTGTTTGGCTGGGTGAGCACAACGCTGCTGCCGGGATTGCTGAACGCCTTTAACGCCATAGCACCGCAGATCTGGCCGATCATTACCAACATCGGCACGGCGGTTATGAACGTAGCAAACATGATAGGCAATGCCATCCAAGCGGTGCTGCCGGTCATTGAGAGCATCATTATGGTGATCCTGAGCGTGGTAAGCACGGTGGGGCCGCCGATCCTTGCGGCGATTGCACAGATTGCGCAGAACATCGGGAATGTGATAACGAGCATCCAGGGCGTATTTGAGGGATTGATCCAGTTTATCACGGGCGTATTTACTGGGAACTGGTCGAGCGCTTGGGAGGGTGTGAAGTCTATCTTTAGCAACGCTTTTTCGGCGCTGGTGGAGCTGTGCAAAATCCCCATCAATGCGGTGATCGGCGTTATCAATGGTGCAATCAACGGCATTAACTCGATCCTTGGCAGCGTGACGACGATACCCGAGTGGGTGCCTGTGGTGGGCGGCAAGGGCTTTAGTATGCAGCTGCCGACCATACCCATGCTGGCAAAGGGCGGATTTACCGACGGCGTGAGCATTGCCGGTGAAGCGGGCACGGAAGCGGTTATCAGCTTTGACCCGAGCGTGCGCAGCGCCAACATTGCGAACTGGCAGAAGGCCGGACAAATGCTGGGCGTTGACCCGGTGCAGGCGGCCAGTGTGGCCGGTGCGGGAAGCCTGACGACGGACCGCGTGGAGGTTGCCGACATTGGCGGCGGCTCCCCTGCCCCCGGCGGAACTGTGACGGTGGGCGGCGGCAGCTTTACGTTCAGCCCGAAGATCACAATACAGGGCAACGCCGACTACAACGTGATGATGAATGCCATGACGGACGCGAAAGACCAGTTTGAACAGTGGTTCAACGAGATGATGCGCAAGCAGCAGCGCACGGCATACGCCAGGTAAGAGGTGGAGAAGATGAGCTATACGACGATCAGCGGCGACACATGGGACGGCATTGCCAAAACGGTGTACGGCGCAGAGCGGTACGCCGATTACCTGATGCAGCAGAATCCAACGAAGATCAACGTTTTCCGATTTGATGCGGGGGTGGTGCTTGCCACACCCGCCATGCCGGAAGAAAAGAGCGGCTTTTTGCCGCCGTGGAAATTTGAGGGATAAGCTATGGCAACGAGCGTAAAGGCAAGGCGCACAGAGATAAGCCTTTGGTACAACAGCACGCCGATCAGCGAGGAAGTGGGGCCGGACGTTGAAAGCATTACCTACACGGACTGCGCCAGCGATACATGCGACAGTGTGGATATACAGATCAATGCCAGGGACGGGAAATGGCTGAACAGCTGGTTCCCGCAAAAGGGCGCAACGCTGCACCCGAAAGTGAACGGACTTGACTGGAATGTGCAGAATGACCGTTTTACCATGGATTGCGGCCTGTTTGTGCTGGATGATGTGCAATACAGCGATGCCCCGGGCACCATGACGCTGGGCGGCGTGAGCAAGCCGAGCGACACGGATTTTAGCGAGCGCAAACGAACGGACGTTTGGAAAAGCACCAGCATACAGCAGATCGGCGCGACCATTGCCGGGCGGTACGGGCTGGGCTTTGCCTACGACGGCGACGACCACGAGATCGAAAAACGCGAACAAAACGAGAGCGACAGCGAGTTTTACCAAAAGCTGTGCAAGGACTACGGCCTTGTTTTGAAAGTGTACGCAAAACGGCTGTGGGTGTACGACCGCGAGAGGTACAAGGGGAAGCGAGCGGTGCAGGATGTGCCGCGCACGGCCATGAAGCCGGGCAGCTTTAGATACACAACGACCATGGCGGGGACCTACACCGGCGGCAGCTTTGCCTACACGGACCAAGACAAGGACATTGACATTACCGCCAGTGTGGGCGGCGGAAAACGCACCAAAAGCCTGAACCAGTACGCCAGCAGCGTTGCGGATGCCGCGGCGCAGCTGGTGGCAGCACTGAACGATGCCAACCACGGAAGCCGGAAGATCAGCTTTACCATTGGTGGCAACTTTGAGATTTTTGCCGGAAACAACGTGCGGATCGGTGGGTTTGGGCCGGAGATAGACGGCAAATATTTTGTGGATAAAACGACGCGGACGATCGACCGCAACGGATTTACCTGCAAGATAGAAGCCAGCGGAATTGACGACCCGTTTTATGCGTGGCAGGTGGGCGGCAGCATCCAGATACACGAAAAGACCGCCAGCAGCACCGCCACGAAGTACGACAGCACCTACGAGACGACGAAACCGGCAGCCAGCGCCGCCAGCACGACGGCAGCAGCCAGCGCAGGTACGACAGCGGGAACCGGCGGACGCGCCGTAACACTGAAAAACTGCCCGCTGTATTACACGAGCGTGGCAAAGACCAAGAGCAACACGGTGAGCGGAACCTATTACCTGTACGACGGAATCCTTGTAGCGGGACGATACCGCATAACAAATACATCCGCCCGCTGCGGAAAGCTGCCGGTGGGCAAGAACGTTACGGGATGGGTAGACGCAAGCTACATCAAGTGAGGTGATGCACCATGGCAACGGCACCGCAGGTGCGAACGGGCCGGGTAAGCAGCATTGACTACGAGCGCGGCACCTACACGGTTGTATTTGCCGACCGCGGAAGCGTGAGCTGCACCATCAACGCACAGAGCAACGGCGAGTACAAGATGCCGGAGGTTGGGCAGACAGTGAACTGCACGATGAACGGCAACGGCACCGTGGCAGGCGCGACCCTGGGCACGGTGTGGAACGAAAGCAACAAGCCAGCCGAGGGGTACAAGGGACTGTACCGCAAGGAATATGGCCGGGTGAACGGCGACAGCTACGAGCGGTACGATGCCAACACCGGCGAGTACACCCAATTCTGCCGTGCGAAAACGGGGCGCAATTCCAACGGCGTGATCTATGACGAGTGCAAGGGAGCCTACACGGCCAGAAGCGGCGGCGCTATGACGCTGCGCAGCACCGGGGCCAGCGTGGGCATTACCGCAGCAAGCGGCGTGGGAATAACCGCCGGTGCGGCGGTGGACCTGCAAGCGACAACTTATGCCAGCGTGACAGCGGGCACCATGTACAACGTAGAGTGCGGCACCGATTACACCATGACGGTGGGCGGCAAGGGCACTGTGGAGATCACGGGAGCCTACTTTGAAAAATGCCTTGCCGCCCGGCGGTTGAAGGTGGATGGCGCGGACACGGAGAGCTATAACGGCGTGATCCAGCGGTACTACAATGCGAAGCTGACCGAAAAGGTAAGCGCAGATTGGAAGGTGACGGTGGAAGCGAACGTTGAGCGCGAAGTGACCGGCGACGTAAAGCACACCGTAACGGGAAATGTGACGCAGGAAGTGACCGGCGACATGGAACAAACCCTGACAGGAAACGTAACGCAGAGCATTGAGGGCGATGTGACGCAGACCGTGAACGGCAATGTGACGCTGACGGTGGGCGGCGCGGCCATAACCATAAGCAGCGGCGGCGATGTGAGCGTGAGCGCGCCGAACGTGACGGTGGATGGTGCCGCCGGAGATGTGAAGGTGGACGGCATAAGCCTGGTACACCACAAGCACAAGGACGGCGGGCAGGGTGAGCCGGAGAAGTAAGGAGGCGGCAGGATGATCGGAACACTGGGCAACGTGGTTTTTAGCGTAAGCAGCAACCGCGTACTGACACCGACAGGGATCAGCGGAACCAGCGGCAGCGATTGGGGCAGCCATGACGTTGTACACGGAAAGGTACGCAGCGAGTGGGTGGGACCGAAATGCAAGACCTACAGGTTTGATATGACGCTGCGGGCGCAGGACGGCGTGCCGCCGCGCCGGACGCTGAACCAGTTGCAGCAGATGGCGGAGAGCGCCAACGCCTACTACTTTGTGCTGGGCGGCCAGCCGATGGCAGACAACCCGTTTAAGATCACGAGCCTTAGCGACGAGTGGGGCGCGGTGCTGCACGGCGGGGCGCTGATCGAGTGCAAGGTGAGCGTGGAGCTGGAGGAATACTTATGATCGACACCGAAAGTACAGAGATCATTTTGCAGGCGGGCAAGGCCGACGACAGCACCGCCGCCGATGTGCAGCGGTGCTTGAAGATGCTGTACAGCGCACATCCGGGAGAGCAGGCGCTTGACCGGGATTTTGGCATAGACCGGGAACCGCTGGGCCTGCCCATGAGCAGTGCCAAAGCGTTGATGGCTGCCGAGTTTGTGGCGAAAACAGCGCGGTATGAGCCGAGGGCACGGGTACTGCGGGTGGATTGGAACGAAAGCAATTTAGCCGAGGGAATCTTGATACCGAAGGTGGTGGTAGAAATTGTCTAAGATCGCAGAACTGGCGAACGCGCCGGAAGTGAGCTTTATCGGATACCTGACGCTGGACGAAGTAAAGCAGATGGTAAGCGACTGGTACAACGAGAAGTACAAGGAGCTGACCGGCACAGCCCCGGTGCTGGGGGACGCCGCGCCGGAAAAGCTGCTGCAATATGCCATTGCCATGCTGGGCGGGCAGACGCTGCAATACATCCAGGACAAGGGCAACGGCGAACTGCTGGAAACGAGCTACGGCGGCTACCTGGACCAGCTGGCGGCCAACCTGGGCGTTACGCGCAAGCCTGCCGACAGAGCGACGGTGACGTTGCGGTTTACGCTGGCGGACACGAGAAACAATGCTGTGGGCATACCAGCCGGTACGCGGGTGCGCACCGAAAACAGCCTGTACTTTAACACGCTGGACTATGCCGAGGTGAAAGCCGGAGAGATGACAGCGGACGTGCTGGCACAGGCGCAGGAAGCGGGCGCCGAGAGCAACGGGATCGAAACCGGCGCGATCAACACGCTGGTTGACCCCATCCCCTACATGGAGAGCGTGACGAATATTGAAGCCAGCCACGGCGGCACAGATGTGGAGGACGACGACACATTGAGTGAGCGCGTATTCCGGGCGCCGAGCGTGTTTAGCTGTGCAGGACCGGCGGATGCCTATGTGTATTACGCCAAGGCGTGGCGCAACGATGTGGCGGATGTGAAGATCGACAGCCAGGAACCGTGCGAGGTGGACATTTACTTTTTGCTGGGCGACGACGGCAGACTGCCGACGGGCACCGAGTTGAAAGAGATGCAGGCATACTTTGCCGACGAGGAAAAAGTAAAACGCCCACTGACCGACAAGGTGGTGTGCAAGGCCCCGGTGGAGATCGGGTACAGCATTGACCTGACGTACTACATTGCCAGCAGTGACCGCAACAACGTGGCCGCCATACAGGAAGCCGTGAGCGCCGCAGTGGCAAGCTACAAGGCATGGCAGCGCAAACTTGGCCGGGACATTAACCCGACAGAGCTGATCGCGGCAGTGCGCGGGGCCGGGGCAAAGAGGGTACGCCTGACAGCCCCGGCGGATACCGTGGTAAGTGCGGCGGCCATTGCACGGTGCGACAGCGAAACCGTGAACTACGGAGGGCTGGAAGATGATTAGTCTGCGGCAAGCGAAGCTAACGGACGCGATACCGGCAACGCTGGCGGCGCAGCCGTGGGCGCAGGCTTTGGCCTACGCCGAATGGCGGATGCGCGGCCTGCTGCTGGAATACGCGCAGGAAAGCCAGATATACACCGCGCTGGACACCTGCCCGGAAATGGTGCTGGACGCGCTGGCCGTGAGCTGGAAGGTAGACTGGTACGATACCACCTACCCGGTAGAGATCAAGCGCAGCATTATCAAAAGCAGTATGGCCGTGCGCCGGTATATGGGCACGGCATGGAGCGCAAAAAAGGCACTGGGCGACGTGTGGCCGGACAGCGGCATTGAGGAATGGTTCGACTACGGCGGAGAGCCGGGGCGGTTCCGCGTAGTGTGCAACGTGACGGACCCAACCGTTACCGCACAGGTGGAAACCATAGAGAACAACGTGATGCTGTACAAGCGGGAAAGTGCCCACCTGGACAGCATCAGCTTTATGGTGCGCCACGGTATACAGATTGGAGCAGTATACGAAGCGTACAAATACGATGTGCCGCGGTGCGGGATGATCCGCTGCGGCACATGGCCGCACAAAGCGACGCTGGGCAGAACCGAGGGGGCCGGGCTGGTGCTGACACCGGCAGCGGATGCCTTTGCGGCGGAGATACCGCTGTGCGGAACGCTGCCCTACCGCGCCACACTGGGACGCACAGAGAACGCCGCGCTGGCCGTGGAGCCTGCGGCAAGCGCTTACCTTGCCACGAACCCGGAAGCGGGCGCGGGAGACAGGAGCGGCACGGTGCCGCGCACTGCGACGATTGGCTATGCCGGACAGAGCGGTGCGCAGATCGCCCCGGAGGTGGGCGCTTACAAAGTTACCCCGGTACAAAGCGGCCAACGGCGCTGCGGGCATACCGTGGTGAAGAAATCGTGAGGAAAGGAGGGGTAAAGGATGGCGTTTTTTACCGAAGATTTTCTGAACGCAAGACGGGCGGACCTGCTGCGCAGTGTGCAGCGGTTCCAGTACCAGATCAACGGCGGAAGCTGGCGGGATGGTGAGATCAACAGCAAAAGCGTTGTGGGCAACGCTGTGATGGTATTCGTCAATGTGCCGAGTTCCGGCGCGGCGGATACCATTACCGGCGTGCGCGTATACGACAACAACGACAAGCTGGCTGGACAGCAGGCCGTGAGCGTGAAGCGGACGAGCGTAAACGCGGCGCTGCTGCGCTTTGTGTTCCCGCTGACGGAAGCCAGCGCGGCAACGAGATGAAAGAGAGGTGAACAACTATGTATGAACGCACATTCTGGCTGGACCATGTAGAGGACCAGAGCGGCGAGGTGATCCAGGAGGGCACGCCGCTGGACCAGGCGCACTTCAACAAAATGGAGGTGGGCATTGAGGATGCGAACCTTGCGCACAAGATCGTGATGATCTTTGCGCGGTGGATCGAGCGCAGGCTTGCCGACATTGAGGGCACCAGCGGGACCCACACCACCGACATTGCCAGGATCAAGGCAAAGGACACGGCGCAGGACGGACGCCTGACGGCGCTGGAAAGCGAGACTGCCGCAGAGGTAAAGGAAGTTACGCTGACCGCCAACAGCAACCCGTGGCCGTTTTGCAACGATGACAAGAACGTGATTCTGACTACCGTGCGCAAGAACACCAACTACACGGTGGATGTGTACGTTAAGAGCGTGGCAGGCGGACGGCTGGGCGACATTACCGTGAGTGGCAAGGGCACGAACAGCTTTAAGGTCCGCCACGACGGCAGCGCCAAGACCGTGGTGCTGACTTTGAAAATTACGGGAGGTATGAAGTGATGAAAGTTACCGAACTGAACGAGGGCAAGAAGATCGCCTACGCTGTGAAGAAAACCGTGCTGACGCTGGACGGCGGGCGCATTGCGCTGGACTTGCAGAAGTACCAGAAGGGCTACCCCGTTACGCTGGACTTTATGACCGACGGCGAGGGCAACCTGCTGATGAACGCTTTTGACAGCCTGCGTGCCTATGTGGCGGAAATCCGCCTGCCTGCCTACGAAACCGAAACCGTGGAGGTTGAGGACGAGGACGCAAAGGACAGCACCGAGGAAGCCGCCGAAGATACCACCACGGCGGACGAGCAGGCCGCCGCCGAGGAAGCAGGCGTGACCGAGGACGAGCAGCAGGAGCAGGCCACCGAGCCTACGACGATGGCCGAAAAGCAGACCAGGACTGTGACACGCCGCCTGCCGCTGGACATGAGCAAGGTCGAACTTGACCTGTTTGCCATTGACGGCATTTACATCAACCAGCTGGACGGCGAGTTTTAAGGAGGAATGAAGTATGGCAAACAACTTTGATGCAATGCGCATGGCCGTGCAGGCTGTGTTCCCCACCAATGATGTGCTGATGGACGACAAGGACGAGCCGTCCATCATGGTGTACATCCCGGCGTTCCGCCTGTGTGATGTGCTTTCGACCAGCGATACCAGCGTGCACCCGGCGTTCCGCATGAACGGCAAGGAGATCGCAGGCTTTTACATGGGCAAGTACCAGACGAAGCACTACAATGGCCGCGCCTACAGCCTGCCCGCGCAGGACCCCGCCAACAGCCAGAACTACGACCAGTTCCGCCAGCAGGCCGCCGCAAAGGGCGCGGGCTGGCATGAGACGACCAACGCCGAGTGGGCCGCCATTGCGCTGTGGTGCCACAAGAACGGCTGCGAGCCGAAGGGCAACAACAACTATGGAAAGGACGCCAGCGAGAGCGGGTATATCGCCATTCCTGCGCCGGGCGTGCAGGACAACAACAAGACCGCCCGTGTGCTGACCGGCACCGGTCCGATCACTTGGAGCCACAACGGCCAGATGGACGGTATTTTTGACATGAACGGCAACGTCTGGGAGTGGGTGCTTGGGCTGCGTCTGGTCAAGGGCGAGTTGCAGGTTTTGGAGGATAACAATGCGGCTGACAGCAGCGCGGATTTGTCGGCAAGTTCTGCCGCGTGGAAAGCAATCAGCGCCGCCGACGGCACGCTTGTTACCCCTGACGGGAACGGCACCACCGCTGGTACGGTGAAGATGAACTACGCAAGCGGCAAGTGGGTGTACAGCACAACGATTGCTGACAGCAAAGATGAAAGCCGCAGCTGCCAGTTCAAAGATGTTACGGCAGATTCCAGCATTGGCGCTGCCGCCAAGCTGCTGTTGCAGGCCCTTGCGCTGATGCCGGACACCGCCCTGACGGGCACCGGCATTGATGCCAACTATGGCGGCGACTACGTTTGGGCAAACAACGCGGCAGATGAGCGGTGCCCGTATCGCGGCGGCTACTGGGGCTATGGCAGCAGTGCGGGCGTGTTCAGCATGGACCTCAACAATCCGCGGTCGAATACTTGGAACGGCAGTGGCGGGCGCTGCGCTTTTGTAAAGCAGTAAGCTGGACCCTGATGCGCTGGGGTCTGCGCGATAGCGCAGACACAAACCCCGCGCGGCTTTGAGCCGCGCCGAATTTTACAGGAGGTGTTGACTGTGCCGAGAAATGCCGAGGTGCCACCCCAGCGGGCGGCTGGCGAAGCACAATACCAACCGTTTTGGCTGCGCGAGAAAACCAAAGAAATGCTGCATTATGGATATAAGCTGACAATGACGTTCCCACGGAAAAGCAAAGAGCTTGCCGATGAAATGCGCCGCACCATGATCAGCATGTACAGAATGACGGTTGAGTTAGATAAGAAGTGCTACAAGAAAACGACCACACAAACGCTGGACGTTGAGCTGGCATGGCTGCGCGAGCTGGTAGTGATGGCAAGTGATAAGGATTTCTACGGTGACAAAATGCAACCGCCCCTTATCATGCACCAGCGGGAAGTGTGGGCGAAAATGAACGATGAAATCGGACGGCTACTGGGCGGCTACCTAAAGACGCTGAAACAGTAGACGGATGTTTTTCATAAACCGGGAATGTGCTATTTTACGGCGGTGCCCGAATCGCGGCGGCAACTGGAACAATGGCAGCAATGCGGGCGTGTTCAACTTGAACCTCAACAATCCGCGGTCGAATACTTGGAACAACAGTGGCGGGCGCTGCGCTTTACGATCAATACACACGCATGGTGGCGGATGTTCGCGCCGGATATGAGGGCCGCTGCTTACGAGCGGCGGTCGGTGTGTGAACTTAAAGGAGCGCATTTCCGTTCCCGGTGTTGAGCCGGGAAAAAATCTGTATTGCCGGGGAAGCAGAAATGCGACACCCGGCGGAGCGAGAAGTAAAAATTTATGAGTAAAAAGCTCGGAGAGCCGGTAGCGCTGGCACGGGCAGAAGATGGGCACACGGTCATTGGGCCGGGTGCCTTTGCTGTTATGACGGACTTTGCATGGCTGGAACGGGCAAACCGCAACGCACGCAAGGGAAAGAGATACCGCGAGGAAGTGCGGTATTTCCACCAGAATCTTGACGGCAACCTGCTGGACATACAGCGGGATGTGAGGGCTGGCACCTACCGAACGGGCGGCTACCGGCATTTGTGGGTGCAGGTGCCGAAGAAACGGCTTGTGATGGCACTGCCCTACCGTGACCGCATTGTGCAGTGGAGTGTATACCAACTGCTGAACCCGTATTTTGACCGCACGTTTATTGCAGACAGCTACGCTTGCCGCGTAGGCAAAGGGAGCCACAAGGCTGTTGGGCGGCTGCAATACTGGCTGCGGCAGGCGGACAGGAGCATATACCCGGATTGGTACTACCTGAAACTGGATATAAGCAAGTATTTTTACCGCGTGGATCATGCGGTGCTGCTGGAAATACTGGGCAGGCGGATCACGGACCCGGATGTTATGACCCTGCTGGAACGGGTAATCAACAACCCGAACGAGCCGTTTGGACTGCCACCGGGCAAGAAGCCGGAGGACGTGGCGTTTGAAAGCTGGCTGTACAATGTGGGGATGCCGATAGGCAACCTGCTATCGCAGATGTTTGCGAACATTGTGCTGAACGAGCTTGACCAGTATTGCAAGCATGTGTTGAAAATACACTGCTACATCCGCTACATGGACGACATACTGGTGCTGGGGCCTGACAAGGAACAGCTACAGCAATGCCGGGATGCCATAGCGGCGTACCTGGGAGCGGTGCTGCATTTGGACCTGAACGCCAAGACCTGCATACGGCCCGTGAGCATGGGCATTGAGTTTGTGGGGCAACGGGTTTGGGCAACGCACGCGGTACTGCGCAAGAGCACGGCGCGGCGGATGAAGCGCGAGGTACGCAAGATCAGCGAGGATGTGCGCGACGGCGTTATTACCCGGCAGGAGTATGAACGGCGGGTGGCAAGCATACGCGGCATGATGGACCACACGAACAGCGGTGCGCTGCGCTGGCGGCTTAACGAGATAACACTAAACATCGTAGGTGAAGAATATGGACAACTGCCTTATGGCCGAGGCGACAGTGATCGAAAAGCTGTGCGCGGTGGTGGAACTGCAAAGCGAGATCATCCGCGTGCAGCATGATGTGATACACCAGCTGGGCGGCTATGATCCTACGGAGAAACAGACCGCGCAGGCGGACGGCATGAGCCGGGAGCTGTGCGGGGATATTTTTGACGTTTGACGAAAGGGGTTGAACGGAATGAACGAAAACGAAAGCATGGAGCTGACCGAGGAAATGGAACAGGAGCTTTGCAAAGGAAAGGGCGGTGACGACGATGAGTAACAGCGCACTGGTAAGCTATACGCAGTTATCCCCCAACTGCAACGCACCGCGCAACCAGAAGATCAGCAAGATCACGATCCACCACATGGCGGGAAGCCTGACGCTGCCGCAGTTTGGCGCGTTGGTTGCAAGGCCGAGCCGCCAGATGAGCGCCAACTATGCCATTGACAAGGACGGCAACATTGGCCTGTTCTGCGACGAAGCAAACCGCAGCTGGTGTTCGTCAAGCCCGTGGAACGACCACCGCGCCATTACCATTGAGGTGGCGAACGACGGCGGTGCGCCTAACTGGCATGTAAGCGATAAGAGCATGGCCGCGCTGCTGGACCTGTGTACCGACATTTGCCGCCGCAACGGCATGGCAAAGCTGGAATACACGGGCGACAAAAACGGCAGCCTGACAATGCACTGCTTTTACGCCGCTACCGCCTGCCCCGGGCCGTACCTGAAATCGAAGTTTGCGGAGATCGCAAAGACGGTAACGGCGCGGCTGGCCGGTGAGCAGACGAGCGGCGGGCAGACGGCGCAGGAGCAGTTTGTGAAGATCATGGTTGAAAAATGCCAGAGCCGGTGCCAGACGGCAAAGCTACTGCCGAGCCTGTGCATTGCGCAAGCCTGCCTGGAAAGCGCCTACGGCACAAGCGAACTGGCCGTGCAGGCAAACAACCTGTTTGGCATCAAACAGGGGTCCGGCTGGAAAGGCGCTGTGTACAGCAAAGCAACGAAAGAATGGGACGGGAGCAAGTATATCACCATTACGGCACCGTTCCGCAAGTATGACACGATGGTGGCCTGCGTGGAGGACTACATTGCGAAGCTGACGGGCATGGAGCGGTACAAGAACCTTGTGGGATGCACCGACATTGCCACGGCCTGCAAGTACATCCGGGAGGACGGCTGGGCGACCAGCCCGACCTACACGGAAAACCTGCTGAAAGTGGTGGACAAGTTCAACCTGACGCAGTACGATGCAACGAATACGCCGGTTGTGCCTGCCGAACCTGCCGTGCCCACGAAGCAGATCATCAGCATTGACCCGGTGGAGCTGCCGAACGCGGCGGCTATGGAGTTCTACAAGCTGGCGCAGAAGTACGGGCTGGACAATGACCGCTACTACCACGCCAAGTATGTGCAGTAACACAAATATGAAGAAACCATTCTGACGATGGCCGCTGAACAAGGCGGGGAGGAAAACGACATGGAAAACAACGACAACATTTTCTTGGTAATCAAGGGTGCTATCGCGGCGGTGGCCGGGATGTACTCGGCTGCATTTGGCGTGGTGGGCTGCCTTGCGCTGGTCTGGGTGGCCTGCATGGCCGTGGACTACATCAGCGGCACCGCTGCTGCCTGCAAGGACGGCGAGTGGAGCAGCGCCGTGGCGCGTGAGGGCATCTACCACAAGGGCGGCATGATCCTGGTCGTGCTGGTGGCGGCACTTACAGACATGGCGGTGCGGATGGCGGTTGAGAGCATCCCGGGCATCGGCATTGACTATAAGGCGTTGATCATGCCGGTGGTGCTGGTGTGGTACATTTTTACAGAGCTCGGCTCTATTGTGGAAAATGCGGCGGCTATGGGCGCGAATGTGCCGGAAAAGCTGGTAAAGCTGCTGGCGGCTGGCAAGGCTGCCGTGGAGAAAGACGGCGCGGAGACGGTTATCAATGCGGCACTGACGATCAACAGCAAGAGCGGAAAGACTGTGCTGGAAGAAATGGACTATGACGAGCTTGTGGAGCTGGCGTGCCAGATGGGCTTGACGGTGAAGGATGGCGAGAGCCGGGCGGACCTGTTGAGCGAGATCATCAAGTGCGCTGTGGAGCATGAGAGCAAGCAGTAATACGCAATGAGAAAGCCCCGGCGGGTGGTACGGTGAGGAACCGTGCGGCCTGCCGGGGCTTTTGGTATTTTGTTGGGGGAAACTTGGGGTAAACTTAGAACGAGCTGGGGCGGGGGCATTTTCGTGAGGGCACGAAAATGGTTGCACGGCGTGCGAGAGTGTGCGACATGGTGTGCAAGATGCAATGCAAGGAAAAAAGAACGTTGGGGCGACTTTGAGTACGTTTGGTGACTTGTACACAGTAGAGTGCACAGTAATGTACACAGTAGCGTACACAGTGCGCATGGTGTCTGGTGCTTTTGAGCAGTTTTTTACGAATATTTACGAACCAAAAAGGGCAGAAAATATAAAAAGAATCAGCCGATATTCAACGCGTTACCGTTAAATATCGGCTGATTTGGCGGAGTAAGAGAGATTTGAACTCTCGCGGCGGTTTCCCACCCTACGCCCTTAGCAGGGGCGCCTCTTCGACCTCTTGAGTATTACTCCACAAGTCAAAGTGATAAACTATTCACTTTTTCACACAAAATGGCGGAGAGGATGGGATTCGAACCCATGGTCCGCTCGCGCGAATCGCTGGTTTTCAAGACCAGTTCCATAAACCACTCGGACACCTCTCCACAGTGGCTGCCGCCAGAATGCAGGTATTATTATACAAAAAAGCGGAGAGGTTGTCAACCCCTCCGTACAAACTTTTTTTAATTTTATTCCGCATTTTCCAGCGCGGTGCGCCCGGCGTGGTATCCTCGGCAATGGAGCATCCGGTCATGGCACAAAAGCAGAAAGCGGCGGTCAAAGTCAAGATGGTAATGAATCTCATGGTGAATTTCCTCCCGCGTTTTGTTTGCATGTTCTTTGTTTTGGGCCCTTCATCCATAAGAAACGCAAAAGCCGCCGCAGCGTTACACTGCGGCGGGAAATTTAAAAAAATATTTTACAGTGCGCAGGGGATGAAGCCGTCCTTACCCAGCACCTGCACCTTGGTGTAGCCCAGTTCTTTCAGCTTGGCGGCGGCTTCCTCAAAGCCGTAGGTCAGCGCCTTGGCGTCGTGGGCGTCGGCGGTGATGACCACGTTGCCGGACAGAATGAGCCAATCCTTCAGGATGGCGTCGGAGGGGAAATAATCCTTGCGGAAGCCGCGGTACGCTGCGGAGGTGTTGACCTCCAGTACGCAGCGGTTGCGGGCGGCGGTCATCAGAGCGGCGTTGGCAGCAGCGGTGTAGCGCGGGTTGTTCTCGTCAAAGAACTTGCCGTCGCCGTTGATCTTTTTAATCAGGTCAAAATGGCCCAAAATCGTAGGCTTCTTCTCGGCGACCTTGGCCACATTGGCAAAGTATGCCTCGACCACGGCGAGCGCGTCACCGTCGAAATCGTCGTCGATGCAGGCGCGCAGATCCTCCTCGCGCCAGTCGATTTCATAATATTTGCCGGTCTTGGGGCCTTTGACATAGTGGGCGCTGCCAATCCAGTAGTCGTACTGGGTCGGGTCGTCATCGCTGTACAGGTCCCATTCCAGGCCGCACAGAATGTCCAGCTTACCGGCATAGCGCTCTTTCAGCTTGGCGACCTGCGCCTTGTACAGGGCGGTGCGGCTCTGGGTCATGCAGTATTCCAGGTCGTGGGGGGTGTGGCTGTGGCCGCTGAAGCCCAGCGTCTGCAGCCCGGTGCGCCATGCGGTGACTGCGATCTCCTCGGGGGTGTTTTTGCCGTCGCACAATTTGGAATGAACGTGTACAGAGCTTTTCAGGTATTCGCCAGCCATAGTTTACTGCATCCTTTCCTGCTTGACCTTGTGGTCGATAACGTGTCGTTTTTCGAGCTCTTTGGTGATGTCCTCAACAGAAATGCCCAACTCGATCATCAGCACCATGACGTGGTAGGCCAAGTCGCTGATTTCGTAGATGGTCTCTTCTTTGTCGCGCTTTGCGCCCGCAATGATGACTTCGGTGGATTCCTCGCCGACTTTTTTGAGAATCTTCTCCAAGCCCTTGTCGAACAGATACGTGGTGTAGCTGCCCTCCTTGGGGTTGGTCTTGCGGCCCTCGATCAGCTCATACAGGCCCTGCCAGGTAAACTGTTTCAGCTCGTCGGAGACGTAGACCGGGTTGAAGAAGCAGCTCTCCGCGCCGGTGTGGCAGGCGGGGCCAGACTTTACAACGTCGATGACGAGGGCATCCTTGTCGCAGTCGGCGGTGACGGAGACGACCCGCTGCACATTGCCGGAAGTATCGCCCTTACGCCAGATTTCCTGGCGGCTGCGGGACCAGAACACGGTGCGGCCCTCGGCAATGGTCAGGGCCAGCGTCTCGGCGTTCATGTACGCGAGGGTCAGGACCTCTTTGGTATAATGATCCTGCACGATGGCGGGGATCAGGCCGTTTGCGTCAAATTTGAGGGTCTTGGAATTTTCGGTAATTTCCATGTCGGACACTCCTAATGTAATATAGTTTAGTGTACCTCTTTTTGTGGGTTTTGGCAAGAGGTAAAGTGTAGGTTTGCTATAGTTACGCAGTAGGGGCCGGGCATGCCCGGCCCGCAGCTTTCCCGCAAGAGGACGCTTTTGGGAATGTTGCGGGCCGCACATGTGCGGCCCCTACCGGGTGGCTGCATGGCGAAGGGGGAATCACACCCGCATTTCTACACCGTTCGCCCGCAAATACCGCTTCAAATCGTTGATTTCCACCTGCTTCGTGTGGAAAATCGACGCGGCCAGCCCGGCGTCCACGGCAGGGTGATTGCGGAACAATTCAAGGAAATCCTCTTTTTTGCCCGCGCCGCCGGAGGCGATGATGGGCACGGCGCAGCGGGCAGCCACGGCGTCCAGCAGCTCCAAATCAAAGCCATTCTTGACGCCGTCGGTGTCGATGGAGTTGACGACCAGCTCTCCCGCGCCGTTTTTGACGCCCTGCTCGAGCCAGCTAAGCGCATCGATGCCGGTGTTCTCGCGCCCGCCCTTGGCAAACAACATAAATTGGCCGTCCACACGTTTGATATCGGCGGAGAGCACCACGCACTGGTTGCCGTATTTCTGCGCCGCAGCCGGGATGATACCGGGGTTGCGGATGGCGCCCGAGTTGACGCTGACCTTGTCCGCGCCGCATTTCAGCACGCGGTCAAAGTCGTCCAGCGTGTTGATGCCGCCGCCGACGGTCAGTGGGATGAAAATTTGGCTGGCGACCTGGCGCAGAATATCGGTGAAGAGTCCGCGCCCCTCGACGCTGGCGGTGATATCGTAGAAGACCAGCTCGTCGGCGCCGGATGCGTTATAGTACCGCGCCATTTCGACCGGGTCGGCCATGTCCTGCAGGCCCTCAAAATTCACACCCTTGACGACGCGCCCATTTTTGACGTCCAGACAAGGAATAATGCGTTTGGTAATCATGCGTTCACTCCCCCTCGTACAGCCGCACAGCCTTGGCCAGATCGATGGCCCCGGTGTAGATGGACTTGCCCAGGATGGCCGCGTGGCAGTGCATGGCCTGCAATTCGGCCAGTTCGGCCATGGCGGCGATGCCGCCGCTGGCGGTGATCTCCAGCCCGGGGATGGTCAGAAGTTCGCGGTACAGCGCCATGTTGGTGCCCTGCATCGTGCCATCCCGGGAAATATCCGTGGCGATGATGGCCTTGACGCCCGCTTCGGCACAGCGGCGGCAGAACGCCACGCCCGGCTCGGGGGTGACTTCCTTCCAGCCGTTGACGGCCACAAAACCGTCCTTCATGTCCACGCCGACGGCAATCTGTGCGCCGTATTTCTGCGCCATTTCCTGGGTAAAGGCAAAATTTTTCACGGCGACCGTGCCAAGAATGCAGCGGTCAACGCCCAAATCGAGATATTGACGAATGCGCGCCTCGTCGCGGATGCCGCCGCCGACCTCGATTTTCAGGCCGCCGAGTTTTGCAATGGCGGCGATGGTCTGCATATTCGCGGTGGTGTCATCCTTGGCACCATCCAGGTCAACGACGTGCAGATATTTCGCACCTGCGTCGATAAATTGCTGCGCCTGGGCCACTGGGTCGGCGTTGTAGACGGTCATCTGGTCGTAATCGCCCTGATACAGCCGCACGGCCTGGCCGCCGCGCAGGTCAATAGCGGGGTATAATTTCATGGTATTCCCTCCCCCTTTACAGTTCGGCAAAGGCCTTTAACAGCCGCAGGCCGGTGTCGCCGGATTTTTCCGGGTGGAACTGGGTGCCGTACACCAGCCCCTGCCGCACCGCGCCGGTGACCGGGATGCTGTACTCGCTGGTGGCAAGCGTTGATGCAGCGCAGTTTTTGGCGTAGTAGCTGTGTACGTAGTAAACGTACTCGCCGTCTTTGATGTACTTAAAAAGCGGGTCGTTTTCCCGACCGGGTACGATGTCCAGCGCGTTCCAGCCGATGTGCGGTACTTTCAGATTGGGGTCGGCCAGATCGTCTGTCAGGGGGCAGACTGCGCCGGGGATAAGGCCGAGGCCCGCGTGCTCGCCGTATTCATAGCTTTTTTCAAACAGCAGCTGCATACCCAGGCAGATGCCCAGCAGCGGTTTTTTCTGTGTTTCTTCGCGCAGAACAGGCACAAGGCCGGTGGCCTCGAGCTTGGCCATAGCGTCGGCAAACGCCCCGACGCCGGGCAGCAGAATGTGATCCGCCGCCCGCAAATCGTCGGCATCGCGGGTCACGCGGACCTCTGCGCCCAAGCTTTTGACACTGGACGACAGGCTGAACAGGTTGCCTACGCCGTAGTCAACAATAGCAATCATATGAAATTCCCTCCCCTAAAAAGAGCGACCCCTTAAACCCCTAAAATCTCATCCAGCGCTGCGAAGAAACGCTGCATCTGCTGGGGTGTGCCGATGGTGATGCGCAGGTAATCCGAGATGCGCGGCGCGTTGAAATGACGAATGAGGATGCCGCGGGCGCGGAGCTTTTCAAAGATTTCCTTGCAGGGCATCCGATCGGTGGTGGCGAACAAAAAGTTCGTGGCAGAGTCAAACACGGTAAAACCGCGGCGGCGCAGCTCGTCGGTGGTGTGGGTGCGCTCGGCAATGACCCTTGCTGTTACATCGGCAAAATAGGCCTCGTCGGAGATGGCTGCCACACCCGCCGCCTGGGTCATGGAATTGACATTGTAGGGGCTGTAACTGAACTTGACGCGGTTCATATCGGCAATCAGCTCGGGCCGTGCGATGCAGAAGCCCAGCCGCGCCCCCGCCAAGTTGTGGGTTTTGGAGAAGGTGTGGGTGATGACAAGGTTGTCGTAGGTTTCCAGCAGCGGCAGGCAGCTCGACCCGGCGGGCGCAAACTCGACGTAGGTCTCGTCCACAATGACGATGTTGTCAGGGTTCGTTTTCAGCACTTCCTCGATGGCGTCCACCGGGGCCAGCAGGCTTGTCGGGGCATTCGGATTGGCAATGACGATCGTCTCATGCAGGCCGCAGTACTCTTTAAGGTCGATGGTCAGGCCACTTTCCAGCGGGATGACGTGCTGCGGGATGTGCAGCAAATCACACAGCACCGTGTAAAAGCTGTATGTCACATCGGCAAAGGCCAGCGGCGTATTTTCGTCGCAGAAGGCCCGCAGCGCCAGCAGCAGGTTTTCGTCGCTGCCGTTGCCGCAGAGGATGTTTTCCGGGCGCACGCCCCAATGCCTGGCAATGGCGGCATTCAGGTCGCCGTTTGTCAAATCGGAGTACAGCCGCAGCCCGGGCACGGCCGCCGCCACCGCCGCCGCCACGCCGGGCGCGGGCGGATACGGGTTTTCGTTGGCGTTGAGCTTGACGATGTCAGCGATTTTCAGTTGTTCGCCGGGGGTGTAAGGCTCCAGCGACGCAAGGGTTTTGGTAAAATAACGGCTCATGGGTGATCCTCCCCATCCGGTATGTAGAATTGGTCAAGATGCCATTTGGCGGGGTTTTCGTCGATGTAGCGCCAGATGGTGTCATAGTCGAGTTGGTCGCGGATGATGTGGTCATAATATCCGCGCTGCCATAATTGCGTGCCAGCTGTGCGGTTTGTCATACGTTTGAGCGTGGAAACAAATGCAGGAACGGATTGATTGGCACGCACGGTTGTAGGGGGCGGCGTCCTCGACGCCCCGGACGGGCCTTGGGTGACTGCAATAATCAAATGAATATGATTTGGCATGACCACAAATTTTTCAATTTGCAAATCCGGGTAAAAATTTTCCATGGCTTCAATTTGCGCGATAACAATTTTACCGTGCGGCGACGGCAGCGTGCGCGGGGCGTCGAGGACGCCGCCCCCTACGACACGGCCGAAAACTTTTGCTTTATCCCGGGAACAAATCGTGATAAAATACGCGCCAACTGTGCCATAATCAAATTGAGGCAAACGGTTGGATTTCCGCTTCGGTAAACTCATTCCTCAAACCGTATCGTTACACTCTTGGCGTGGGCGTGCAGCCCCTCGTGCTCGGCAAAATTGGCGATGCGGCCCTGGACTTCACCCAGAGCTTCGCGGGTGTAATAAATAAAGCTCGACTTCTTGACGAAATCGTCCACGCCCAAGGGGCTGGAGAACCGCGCCGTGCCACTGGTAGGCAGCGTGTGGTTCGGGCCGGCAAAGTAGTCGCCCAGTGCCTCGGGCACATTTTTCCCCAAGAAGATGCTGCCGGCATTCTGCACAGAGTTGAGTACGGCAAACGGGTCGTCAACGCAAATTTCCAAGTGCTCCGGTGCGATGATGTTCACGGCCTCGATGGCCTTGTTCATATCGTCGGTGACGATAATTTTGCCGTTCGTGTCCACGCTGGCGCGGGCAATGGCGGCGCGGGGCAGCTGCGGGATCTGCACCTCCAGCTCGGCCTGCACGGCCTTAGCCAGATTCCAGCTGTCGGTGACGAGCACCGGGCTGGCCAGCTTGTCGTGCTCGGCCTGGCTGAGCAGGTCTGCCGCGACCCAGGCGGGGTTGCAGGTACCGTCAGCCAGAACCAGAATCTCCGACGGTCCGGCGATCATGTCGATGCCGACCTTGCCGAACACCTTGCGCTTTGCCGTTGCAACGTAGATATTGCCGGGGCCGACGATCTTATCCACGGCGGGCACGCTCTCGGTGCCGTAGGCCAGCGCGGCCACGGCCTGCGCACCGCCGGTCTTGAAAATCAAATCAATACCCGCAATGACCGCCGCCGCCAGAATGGCGGGGTTCACCTTGCCGTCCTTGCCCGCAGGGGTCGTCATGACGATCTGCTTGACGCCCGCGACCTTGGCGGGGATGACATCCATCAAAACGGTGGAAGGGTACGCCGCTGTGCCGCCCGGCACGTAAACGCCCGCCCGCTGGATGGGGGTGTACTTCTGCCCCAACACAATGCCGGGTCTGTCGTTGACGACAAAGTTTTTGTGCAGCTGCTGCTCGTGGAAGTGGCGGATGTTCTCAGCGGCCATCTTCAGCGTTGTGATGAACTCCGGGTCGGTCTTTTCCAGCTCGGCAAAGGCCTCATCAATCTCCTCTTGGCTGACGCGGACGTCGGTCAGCTCGGCGTGGTCGAACTTGGCGGCGTACTCGATCAAAGCGGCATCGCCTCGGGCGCGGACATCCGCGATGATGGCGTCGACGGTGGCTTCCACGTCGGCTTCGGCGCGGATATCACGGTTCAAAATTTCCTCGGGGCGTACCTCATCAAAGTCATACAGACGGATCATTTTGCAAGAGCCTCCTTCATTTTATTCAGCAGCTCGGTCAGCTGGGCGTATTTGAACTTGTAGCTCGCCTTGTTGGCGATAAACCGCGCCGAGATCGGCATGAACTCCTCAATCACGGTCAGGTCATTTTCACGTAAGGTCGTGCCGGTCTCGACGATATCGACGATGACGTCGGACAGGCCCAAAATCGGGGCAAGCTCAATGGAGCCGTTCAATTTAATAATGTCAATGTCGCGGCCCCGGCGCTCGTAGTGGTCGCGGGCAATGTTGACAAACTTCGTAGCAACGCGCAAAGCACGGCTTTCGTCATCAGCAAAGTTCGCGGGGCCAGCTACGCACATACGGCATTTGCCCATGCCGGTATCCAGCAGTTCATACACATCCGCGCCGGACTCGGTCAGGATATCCTTGCCCACGATGCCGATATCCGCCGCGCCGTGCTCCACGTAAATGGCGACGTCGCTGGGCTTGACGAGGAAGTACCGCACGCAGGCGTCGGGATTTTCCACCACCAGCTTGCGGGTGTCGTTGTAATCCTCGGTGGCGCTGTACCCGGCACCCGCCAGCAGCTTGTAGGCCTTGTCGCCCAAGCGGCCCTTCGGCAGCGCAATATTCAGCCAGGTCTTTTCGCCGCCCTGCTGCTGTACCGGGGGCAGCGGAGCGGCCAGGCGTTCCAGCTCGTCCAAGTACATCGCAAAGCCGATGGCGTTTGCGCCGGGGGTGAACCGCTGCATCAGGTAGTCGTAGCGGCCGCCTTTGAGCACCGCGCGGGGGATGCCCGCCACGTACCCGGTGAACACAAGGCCGTTGTAATATTCCATCTCGTCCGCCATGCTCAGATCCAGCTGGGTGCCGCGGCCATCCTCGCCCAGGGCGTTCTGAAGGACCTGCAATTCTTCCAGGGCGTTGCGCTGGGCGTCGCACAGGCAGGCGGCGCGGGCTTTCGTCAGCGTCGCGCCCAGCGGGCCGTGCAGGTCAAGCAGCCCGGTCAGTGCGGCGGCTGCGGTGTCGTCCAGCCCGGTATCCAGCGCAGCAGTGCGCAGCTCATGGGCGTTTTTGGCACGCAGGAAGTCCAGCAGCCTGGCCCGCGCTTCGGCGGGGACGTTCAGCGCGTCCAGCAGGCCGGTCAGGTAGCCCATGTGGCTGACTTCCAGCACGGTGGGCACATCCAGTGCGGCCAGGCTTTGCAGGGCCAGCCGCACCACGGCGGCCTGCTCGTCGGCATCTACTGCGCCCATGCTCTCCAGACCCATCTGGTGGATGGTCTGGAAAGTGTGGCTCTCGCGGCTGGGGCGGCAGACTTCTTCATTATAATAAAAGCGCTTGCACTCCCCCGCTGCGGGCTGGGCCGTCTTGGCGATGGACAGCGTCACATCGGGCTTGATGGCGCGCAGCTTGCCGTCCAGGTCAGTGAAGGTGATGACCTGGGAATCCGGCAGGAAGCGCTGATACTCCTGATAGAGGGCGTATTCCTCAAACCGGGATGCGCGGTACTTGCGGTAGCCTGCGCCCTCGTACAGGGCACGCAGGCGGAAAGTCGCCTGCTCGGCGGGGGTGAAGCTCTTGAGTTCGATTTCCATAACGTTCCTACCTCTCTCGTCCAATACAAATTCTATTATACTTTAGCGCAGTAAAGTTGTAAAGTGCTTTTGTAGTAAAATCGCGGACATTTGTGCGCGGAAATTGCGGCTACGGTGCGGCGGCCAGAGGACTGGCCGCCCTACGGCTGTGGCACTTGTGTAGGGCGGGCAGTCCCCTGCCCGCCGCGGCGCGATCCCGCAGCAACAAATACAAAAAGGCGCACCTTTGCCATAAAACAAAGATGCGCCTTGCGCGTTTGGTGTATCAGCCCCTGCAGCCCTGCTCCTCCCAGTCGCCTGCCACAGCGGGGTCAACGATCTGGGTGGGGTCGATCTTGCCGTCCGCCGTGCGGGGGGCCTCCGTGTGGCCCAGCTCGACCGGGTTCACGTTGGGGGTG
>OLVX01000220.1_pt1 | contig 59598 bp, 57 predicted proteins | sample 1673271 | NCBI WGS metagenome assembly OLVX01 (sample SAMEA3178939, study PRJEB25190) | human gut metagenome | biome: human gut; feature: human-associated habitat; material: faeces | place: Austria | collected 2013
ATGTTAGATTTTTTAATGTTCTTAATAATAGGATTTATGATTTCAATAACTATAACAATATTGACTGTTATATTTATAATGTGGACAAATTAAGAGGAGGAATATAGAGAATGAAGGAATATCCAGAAGTTGATAATGGAATAGCTAGAATAAAACTAGTATATGAATGGGCAACAGGATACTGTATTAGCTTTATTATTGCAGATGATAAAGAGGTACAAGAATATATAAAAGCATCAATTTTATCAATCGATACAGAGAAAATTCCAGATGAAAGGATAATAAATTACAATTTTTGTGAAAATTTAAAAAATGCAAGAGAAAATATAAAAAAATTTCAAAATCTATGTCAAGAAAAAGGAAATTTAATCATTGCCACAGGTATAGGAGAGTACGCAGAATATTTAGAAAAAAATGGAAATATTCCTAATACAAAAACATTTTATCAGAGGATGTTTAGCCTACCTAGAGATAGTTTTTATCTAAAAAATAATGTTAGACTTATATTGTTAGTTAATGAATCAGAAATGAAAATGTTTAGAAGTGAGGTTGCAGATGATTTTACTTCTTACGCCAGAATGAATGTAGATGTAAATGACATATTAAGAGAAAATAATATACAAAATATTGATGGAAGATAAATAATGAATTAATATATGAAGAGATAGATAAGGAAAATGCCATTGACTTACAAAAAATAATAATAGATATATTAAATAAAATAGTATAGCTAGCCCAGTAAAGAGCTAGCTATACACCTTTTTACACCAAATCAACATCAAAAGAAATTTGCATTTTTATACCTTCAGACGAATTTTTATCAAAAGAAAAATTTCTAACTTGAACTTTCTCCAATGAAAAATTAGGGTAACAGTTATCTGATGATAATTTTTCATTAATACTATTAATAACGGTTTTAACAAAAGATGAAAAATCATCAAATATTTTTTGTGAAACTTTATCAGACACAGTAGAAAGTTCTGAAGATGAGGCAGACTTTAATAAATCTACATCAGCAGATAAATTAATATATTCATTTGGATCAACCCAAAATGTTCTTTGAGTAGTGACACAATGATTATTAATGTTTATAACACAATTCAGATATTTATTAATAATTATCTTAGACAGCCTATCAATTTTCTCATCAGAAAAGGAAATATTAACAATAGCTAAAAGACTGTCATTTAAGCGTGTTAATTCTAAGTTCAGCCGTTCTTTTAAACTCTTGAATGTTGATAATTCAGAAGACACAGAAGGGGCTTCTGAAGATTTGGAAATTAAATTTTTAGTCTCCATAAATTTTACCTCTCTTTCGAGTTTTATTTTTTAAAATTTTATCATTATACATATATTGTGTCAATAAAAAATGTCGAATATTGCAGAAACTTGTATAAATTTGAAAATGATATGCATAAATTAAAAAGAAAAATATATTAAAAAATTTAGAAAGAAATCATTTACTTGAAATTTATAATTAAATGTTATATAAATATTAAAACTAAACAAAAAATTAAATATAGTACTAACATAATTAATAAAATCTAATTATATGAATAAGAGGAATCAAAATATGAAAAAATCAACAAAAATAAAAATAATAAAATTGATAATATTAGTATCGCTAGTATTACTAATTACAGGATTAACAATATATTTTTTACCAATATTAAAAAATCTAAATACACAAGAAGGACAACTACAATTCAAAGAAAAAGTAAATCAATCAAAAATATTGGGATTTTTTATACTTCTAGGACTAGAAATAGCGCAAATAATACTTGCAGTATTGCCAGGAGAACCGGTAGAGGTACTAGCAGGAATATGCTTTGGAACATTTTGGGGAACTATATTTTTAATGTTTTCTATTTTTATAACAACAGTATTAATATATGTATTAGTGAAAAAAAATGGAAAAAAATTTATATGTGAATTTTTTTCAAAAGAACAAGTAGAAAAAATAGAAAATAGTAAATTGTTTCAAGATGAGAAAAAGATAGAAATGGTAATGATATTATTATTCTTAATACCAGGTACACCAAAAGATTTATTTGTATATATTGGAGGACTATTACCAATAAAATCAAGCAGATTTATTGCAATAGCGACATTATTAAGATTCCCATCAATTATTTCATCTACAATTGCAGGTAATAGCTTATTAGGTGGAAAATGGCAAGTAAGCATTTTAGCATACGTAATAACGTTTTTAATAACTTTCCTTATTATTTTTATAATAAACAAATGCGATAAAAATAAAATATCAGAAGAAGTGATAGAATCAATTAAGAATAAAGAAATTTAGAAAATAGATACCAATATTTTTATAAAAAATAAAAATTTAAAAATATAATTTGTATAACCTTAGAAAAGATGGAAAAAATATAATATATACATATTCAAGGAGGTACAAATGGAAACAAGCAAATTAAAAAATATGGTAGTATTAAGGAATTTACCATCAAATTTAGTTGATGAAGCAATTATTGTGCTAAAATCCAATAAAAAAATAAAAAAATTAGAAAAGATAGAAAAAAATAGAGGAACATCATTAGAAAAAACTAAAAAAGATAAAGAATATATTTTAAAAGAAGCAGAAATGATAGTAAATGAATATATGTCAAAAATAGAAAATAAAGACAAAAAAGAAATCTTTAATAAAGAAGCAAAAATTAAATACAAAAAATTAAGAAAATATGCAATTGTAACAACAATAATATGTGCAATACAGACAATATTATTGATAGTATTATAAAAATAAAACCTTATTATACAAAAATCATATATCAGATTTTTGGTAATAAGGTTTTTTTGTATATAAAAAAAGCAGTTTAAAAATCATAAAAACCAAAAACACCTCATATAGATTATAAAGAAACTAAGGAAGAGGTGAAAAAATGGAAAGAACAATGTCAGTAGAAGAAAAAATTAGAAAAGCAGAAGAAATATATGCACGAAGGCAACAACAGCAGGGAAACATAAGAAAAACCACAACAGTAAGTGTAAATCCACAAAACAAAAAAGACATAAAGCTATTAAAAAAAATGATAATTCAAATTGTTGTATGCCTAATAATATATTTGACAATTTACTTAATTCAAAATAGTAATTACATATTCTCACAAGATTGTATCAACAAAACCAACGAAATACTATCATATGATACAAATTTTATTGAAATATATCAGAACATCAAAAATGGCATTTTAAATTTAAAAAATAATAAATTTCAAGGAGGAATTGGTGGAGCAAATGAAAACGAGATAAATGAAAGTACAGAAAATGAAACAAAAGCGGAAGAAATCAACAATATAGAAGAAAATAAAACAGAAGAAATAAATGGAGAAGCTAAGAAAGAAGAAAATATTGGTACACAAGAGAAAACACAAGAAGAACAAGATATTGAAAATATAAAAGCAACAACAACTTGGATAAAACCAATAGAAGGAACAATTACATCAAAGTTTGGACAAAGAGAACCAACAACAAGTACAGTGCCAAAAAATCATACAGGAACTGACATAGGAGCAAATATAGGAACAAAAATAAAAGCATCAACAAGTGGAGAAGTTGTACTAGCTTCAGAAGAAGGAGACTATGGAAAACATTTAAAGATACAAATAGGAGAAGTAAGCATAATATATGCACATTGCAATGCTTTATATGTAAAACAAGGAGATCATATTGAACAAGGACAAGAAATTGCAGAGGTTGGTTCAACAGGGAATTCAACAGGGCCACACTTACATTTTGAAATAAGAATATCAGAAAGAACAATAGACCCAGAAAAAATATTATCATTACAATAAAGGGTGAGAAAATGAGACTTAGAATTGATTTGAAAATATTTATTTTTCTATTTATTTTTTATTTAACAAAACAAATGGAATTGTATGGATTTATAATGTTTTTTGCTTTTTTACACGAATTAGGACATTTATTTGCAGGAATATTATTCAAATTAAGACCAGAAAAAATAGAAATAATGCCATTTGGATTTTCAATATCATTTAAAATAAGTACAAAAGAATATAATAGAAAAATAAAAAAAGCAAATTTATTAGAATTAAAGAAAATAGGAGTTGCAATAGCCGGACCATTAACTAATTTTTTAATAATTTTAATAACTGCAAATACCAACATAGAAATACAAAAAGGACTAATGATTATTTACACAAATATAGTAATAATGCTATTTAATTTACTACCAATCTATCCATTAGATGGAGGAAGAATATTAAAGGGAATATTACACATATACAAAGGCAAAAAAATATCAGAAAAAAATATTAATGATATCTCAATTATCACAACAATTTTTTTAACAGCTATTGCAAGTATAATGATATTACAAGAAAAGAATATAGCCATATTCTTAATTGATATATATTTATGGTATTTAGTTATAAAAGAGAATAAAAGATATATCAATAAAAAAATTATTTATAGAAGAATAGAAGAAATAATAGATACAAGAGAAAAAACGATAGATAAAAAAGAAAAATTAGAAGAAAAAGAAAATACAGGAGAATATTTAGAAGAGAAAATTAAAATATAAATGTTAAAAATCTATTGAAAATACAATAAAATAATAGTAAACTAATGTTATAAAAAACAAAGGAGATTCAAAAGATGAAAAATTTCAGAGTAAAAGAAAATGGAATTTCATTAATAGCATTAGTAATTACAATTATAGTATTAATAATATTAACAAATGTACTAGTCTATAATTCACTAGATAGGATATATATAAAAAAAATAACCAATTTAAATAATGATATAGAATTGTTAAGAGAAAAAACATCAGACTTTTATGAGCAATATGGAAAAATACCAGCAGAAATAAAATATCCAAAAGACAATTTAACAGAATTAAAAGATGTATTGAGTATCAAAAATGATATTGGAGATTTTTATGTAATAGATTTAGAAGCTATGCAAGGAATTACTTTAAATTATGGAAAAGATTATGATACAATAAAAAATGATAAAGATAATGTCGCAAAATATACAGATGTTTATATTATAAATGAGAATAGCCATAATATTTTCTATGTTAAAGGAGTAAGTATAGAAGAAAATAATGTAGAAAAGAAATATTACACAGATTATACTAAACCAGATGAAACAACTGTTGACCTAAGATATATAGATGAAAAATTAATTCCAGAAAATTACTATTATATTGGAGAGTACAAAGATAATAGCGGAAATGAAAGTATAGTTATATCAAATATAAAAGATGAAGAAGTAGACACTACAAAGTCAAATCAATATGTTTGGACAAAACAAATATCAAAATTAGAAAGTCTACCAGCAAGTATAACATTAAATGAAGAACAGACAGAAGAAGAATTTTTGATAAGTGTAAACAACAATAAAGGTTACTTTAAAAATAAAGATGGAAAAGTAATTTATACAAAAATAGATGAAGAAAAATGGTCAGAAATATATACAAAAGAAGCTAAGTATACAGATATAAATGGAGATACTATAACAATACCAAAAGGATTTCAAGTAAGTATGTCAAAAAGTATGAATACAGTAAAAAATGGACTAGTAATAAGAGACAAAAACCAAAATGAATGGGTATGGGTAGAAGTCCCAAGCAAGGTATTTAAAACAGCAACAAATGAGACAGAATATGAAAAAATAGAAACTGACTTGAAAGAATATGTAAAAGAATATAGATTAAATTCAGAAACATCAGAAATAAGTGCAGATTGGAAAGATGAGTGGTATGATGGATGTGGATTAACAAAAGAAGAATACACAAAAACATATCAAACGATGCTATCAAGTGTATATAAAAATAAAGGATTTTGGGTATCAAGATACGAAATTGGTGATGAAACTGCAACAACTAATAGCTATAGTATGAGGACAAGTACTAGTGGAATAACAGGCAATCCAGTTAGTAAAAGAAATATGATACCATATAATTACATTACATGTAGTCAAGCACAATCACTTACAAGCAAAATCACAGCAGATACAGATAAAACAAAAAGCTTATTATTTGGAATACAGTGGGATTTAATTTGTAAATTCATAGAAGATAATTCTGATTTAAAATATACAGACATTGCAAATGATAGCTCAAGTTGGGCAAATACATATAATTCGAGTTTTACAATAAAAAAAGGAAGATATTTAACGAGTCAAGCTGGATGGTTAAGTGCAACTGAAAATAATTACACTAAAGCTGAAAAAACAGCAGCAATAATTACTACAGGGGCAATCGAAAAAAGTAGAGCCTTAAATATATATGATTTTGCAGGAAACATGATAGAATGGACTTTAGAGAAATACAAAGATGAAATGGTAACCACCGGAAGAGGAGGAAGTTATTCAGATTTAGAAGATTATGGAAAAGCAAGCAGTAGAATAAATTCTAGTATAAAAGAGGGATTAGAAAATTCAAGAATAAATTTTGGATTTAGAATAGCAATGTATTAATAAACAAAAAATGAATCATACAATAGATGTATGGTTTATTTTTTGCATATCAAAATGTAATCATTTTGTAACAATTTAGAAATATTTCAGACATTTTATTGAACAAACACATTGACTTTTTAGCCTTTTCGTTGTATGATAATAGCTGTAAAAAAAGTGTTTTTAAAATCCTAAGGAGGAAAATTATGGGAGAAGTTATCGTTATTACATCAGGAAAAGGTGGAGTAGGAAAAACAACAACAACAGCCAATTTAGGTTCAAGTTTAGCAGTAGAAGGAAAGAAAGTATGCTTAATAGATACAGATATTGGACTAAGAAATTTAGATGTTGTCATGGGACTAGAAAATAGAATTGTATATGATATAGTAGATGTTGTAGAAGAAAAATGTAAATTAAGACAAGCATTAATTAAAGATAAAAGATTCAAAGAATTATACCTACTACCAGCAGCTCAAACACGAGATAAAAGCGCAGTAAATGAAGAACAAATGAGAAAATTGGTAGAAAAATTAAAAGAAGAATTTGATTATATACTAATAGACTGCCCAGCAGGAATAGAACAAGGGTTTAAAAATGCTATTGCAGGAGCAAATAGAGCAATTGTAGTAACAACAGCTGAAATATCAGCAATTAGGGATGCAGATAGAATAATAGGATTATTAGAAGCATCTGAAATAAAGAATCCAGAGTTAGTAATCAATAGAATAAGACCAAACATGGTAAGAAAAGGTGAAATGATGGATGTTGATGATATTGTAGACTTATTATCAATAGACTTAATTGGTGTTGTACCAGATGATGAATATATAATCACACAAACAAATAAAGGAGAACCAGTTATTCAAAATAAAAAAGCACCATCTGGAAAAGCATATATGGAAATAGCTAAAAGAGTATTAGGAGAAAAAATTGAAGTAACAATACCAGGAAGAGAAAAAGGACTTTGGGAAAAGATAAAAAGTTTATTTAAAAAATAAAAACAATAGAGAAATACGTTGGAGGGATAGGAATAATGTTTGAAAATATCATAAACTTCTTTAAAAATATAGGAAAAAAAGAAGAAAATAAACAATCACAAGAAAATTCTAAAAATGCAGCAAAAGAGAGACTTCATTTAGTATTAATGCAAGATAGAGCAAATGTATCTGCAGATTTTCTAGAATTAATGAAACAAGAAATTATAGATGTAATAAAAAAATATATAGAAATAGACGAAAAAGAAATAGACGTCAGATTAACTAACAAAGAAAACGAAGATGGAACAAATGGAGCCCCAGCTTTATATGCAAATATTCCTATTCTAAATATAAAAAATGATACAAGAAAAATAACAAAAAAAGATATTGAAAACAAGAAAAATGAAAAAGAACAGAATGAAGAAATAGAACAACATGAGGAAGAAAAAATAAAACAACATGACGATGAAAAAACAAAAAATTCAAAAGATATAGAAAAAATGGAAGAAGAAATTAATAGCAAAGAAGAGAAAAATAAAGTAGAAAAAGATGAAGAAATTATTAATGAAAACAATATGGATAATATAGAAGAACATAATGAAACAATAGACAACAAAAAAGAAGAAAAAAACGAAAAAGAAGAAATGAAAAATTAAGTCATAAAAATAAAGAAAACGAGTTGATTTAATGAGAAAACGTGAATTAAAAAATATGGAGTGGGGACTGTTAATAGTAGCAATAATTTTAACTATAGTAGGAATTATTGCTTTATTTTCAGCCACTCAAGAAGATAATTATGATGAATGTAAAAAACAAATTATATGGCTAATAGCTAGTTTAATAATAATGGTAATAGTTTTAGTAATAAATTACGAAACACTTGTAAAGCTATCGCCAATTTTTTATGGAATATTTATAATATTACTGATAGCAGTATTATTTACCACACCAATAAATGGAGCAACAAGTTGGTTTAATATTGGAATATTTTCTTTCCAACCATCAGAATTTGCAAAAGTTGCAGTTATATTATTTTTAACATATGTAATATCAAAAATACAAGAAAGATATAGAGATGATATAAATAAACCAACACGTCTATTAATAATATTTGCAGTATTAGCACTTCCACTATTGTTAATAATAAAGCAACCAGATTATGGAACAGCAATGGCATTTTGTATAGCATTAGCAATGATGTTATTCACATCAGGACTAGATAAAAAATATATAATAGGAGCAATTATAATAGCAGTTATATCTATACCAATATTATATAATTTTATATTGCCAGAACATGCAAAAAAAAGGATAGACATATATCTAAATCCAGAATCAGATCCAAGGGGAAGTGGGTATAATATCATACAATCTAAGTTAGCAATAGGTGCAGGAAGACTAACAGGAATGGGACTACTAAAAGGAAATCAAACACAATTAGGTTACTTATATCCTAAAACAACAGACTTTATATATTCTGTAATAGGAGAAGAAATGGGATTTATAGTAGCGGGAACAATTATTGTATTATATACATTTCTAGTAACAAAAGCCTTTTATATAGCCAAAACAGCCAAAGATAATATTGGTTCACTAATAGCTTCAGGAATAGCAGGGGTATTTTTATTCCATATGGTAGAAAACATAGGAATGGTAATGGGGCTATTACCAATAACAGGTGTACCTTTGTTATTTATCAGCTATGGTGGAAGTTCACTAATAACAAGTTATATCTTAATAGGATTGTTGTTAAATATAAGTGGAAAAAGGCAGAAAACAATATTTGTAAAATAAAAAAGGGATAGGGAATAATTTTTCCAATCCCTTGTTGTTATATTTAAATATAAAACTAAAAAATAAATCTATAGAGATTGGAAAAATTATTCCGTATCTCTTTTTAGGAGCAATATATGTATTTAAAAAAACTAAAAATAGGAAATGTAGAACTAGAAAATAACTTAATATTAGCACCAATGGCAGGAGTAACAGACTTGCCATTTAGAAAAATATGCAAAGAATTTGAACCAGGACTTGTTTGCACAGAAATGGTAAGTAGCAAAGCAATATTTCATGATGATTCAAAAACAAAACTTTTAATGAACACAAAAGGAGAAGAAAGGCCTATAAGTATGCAAATATTTGGAAGTGATGAAGAAACAATGGCATTTGCTTCTAAGTATATTAGTAATCTTGCAGACATTGTAGATATAAATATGGGATGTCCAGCTCCAAAAGTTGTAAAAAATGGAGATGGAAGCAAATTAATGCTAGATATAGAAAAGGCTGAAAGGATAATAAAAGCAGTAGTAAAAAATTCAAACAAACCAGTAACCTTAAAAATTAGAAAAGGTTGGGATGCAAACAATATTGTAGCAGTAGAATTTGCACAAATGGCAGAAAAGGCAGGAGTGAAGGCAATTACTATACATGGAAGAACAAGAGCGGAAATGTACTCTGGGAAAGCAGACTTAGATATTATAAAAAAAGTAAAAGAAGCAGTAAGCATTCCAGTAATAGGAAATGGAGACATTGTAGACGAAGAATCAGCAAAGAAAATGTTTGAATACACAGGTGTAGATGGAATAATGATTGGAAGAGGCACATTTGGAAATCCATGGATATTTGAAAAAATAAAACATTATTTAGAGACAAGCGAAAAATTACCACAAATAGATAATAAAGAAAAATTAAGAGTAATAAAAAAGCATCTTGAACTTGAACTACAAGAAAAACAAGAAATTATAGCAATACGAGAAATGAGAAAACACATAGCTTGGTACACAAAGAATATGCCCAATGCTTCAGAATTTAGAAGCGGCATTAACAAAATCGAAAATAAAGAAGAATTAATTGAAGCAATAGAAAAATATTTTAAAGGATAAGGTGAAGAAAATGAAACGTATACGTTTAGCTGGAATTATACCAATGGAAGATGGATTTGCATTAATGCATAGAAAAGATGTATTAAAAAATCCAGATCAAACAGAATACTATGTATTCCCAGGTGGAGGACAAGAAGAAAACGAAACATATGAAGAAGGAACATTAAGAGAAATAAAAGAAGAATTTGGAATAGATGTAAAAATTATAAAAAAAATGTATGAAGAATATTCAGAAAAATTTAATCAAACAACAATCTATTATCTATGTGAATATGTAAGTGGAATATTTGGAACAGGGACAGGACCTGAATTTTCAAATGACCCGAAATATATAGATAGTGGAAAGTATATACCAGAAATAGTAAAAAGACAAGATATTGAAAAAATACCATTAATGCCACCAGATATTAAAGAAAAATTCATGTTAGATATAAAAAATGGAAAACTATAAAACTAAAATGCTATATTAAATATAAAAACAAAAACATACAAAATTAATTTCTATAAATAAACAATATAAGTTAGACTAAAAGAACTAATAACTTTATTTTAAGTATCAGTTCTTTTATATGGCTTATTTACATTAGTTAAACCTAAAAGATAATCACAAGAAGTATCGTAAAATTCAGCCAATTTTATTAAATTATAAATATCAATAGTTATTTCACCAGATTCATATCTTGAGTAAGTTTGTTGAGTACAGCCCAATAATTTAGCCAAATGAGTTTGAGTTAAATCTCTATCTCCTCTTAAATCTCTAATTCTTAAATTCATAGTATCACCAATTAAATTATAAAATATCCTTAAAAAGTGTATTGACTTTTACAAGTATTACGTGTAAAATGATTTGTAATAAAAGGAGAAAATTAAAATATGGTGAGAAAAAGGTATATTATCTTAATTAATATTTTTATAGGAATAGCAATAATTTTAAGTGTTTTTTTAAATAAAAAAATTATAAATATAAAACAAAACAGTATTTATGCAATAGAACAAAATATAACTAAATGCACATATAAAAAAGTATCAGTTAATAAAGATAATGAAAAAACCGAATATTCATTAAATTTTTCCAACGAAAATGGAATTCAAAGTATAGAATACACTAATACCATTTTAACATGTAATAATAAAAAAATGTTGGAATAGATTTAACTGTATACAAAGATAAAAAAACAATTGTAACTGTAACGACAACAGGACAAAAAAAAGAAAGATTTCCAATTGAATATGTTGAAAATATAAGTGAAATAACAATAGAAAGTGGATATCAAAAGTTAACAGATACAGGAATTGTAGAAACTGAAGAAGAAATTACAGCAAATATTTTATATACAAATACAAAAGGAATTAACTATTATTCAATAAACAATGGAGAATGGATTGAATATACAGGAACTTTAAGAAATTTAAATCAAAATGATTATATACGAGCTAAAACTGTGACATCTGATGGATATGGAGAGAGTGATACTTATGAAATAACAATTCCTTCAAGTACAAAATTGCCATTAAATGTTTATGATAAAGATGACACTACTTATGTAGATGGAATAGCAACATCTTATTTAATTGTTGATAAAAGTATGAAAGGAAAAAAAATAAAAATTAAGACGTTAGAATTAAGCTACTATTATAGATTCTTTAATATTTTATCTTATGATAAAGAAATGAAAAAACAAATGCTTATTAGTGCTCCAACTTATAGTGGAACAATAGAAATACCAGAAGAAGCAAAAATGATATCAATATATTCACAAGGAAATTGTAGAGTATATACAATAGAACCATATATTCTATAAATCTAAATACTAATAAGAAATCTTTATAATTAAATTAATTTTTATTGTAAAAATGTTTGGTATAAAGGAGACGAAACAAATGATAAAAAAGAATAAAGGTATAACTCTAATATCATTAGTAATAACAATAATTATTCTAATAATATTAGCTGGAATTGCAATAGCAACATTAACAGGAAAAAATGGACTATTTTCAAGAGCAAAACAAGCGAAACAAAAATCTGAAGAAGAACAAACAAAGGAAAATGCAACAATAACAGATTATGAAAGTAAAGTAAGCGAATATGTAGATGAGTCAAATAGCAATAATATAGTAAATTATGATAAGAATGTATATGATTGCTGGAATACATGGATATATTTAGCAGGAGAAAATCCCAATTTGTACAAATCATCTGAAATTCTAAACAATGAAGCATTAATGCAAAAAGTAATGAATAATAAAAATGCGATGAACTATTTATTAAATAGTCAAACATTTATAATGCCAGCAGTTATGCAAAGTAAAATAGCCAATACAACAATGAAGGATAATTTAGTATTTATCCCAAATATGACTAGCAATACAGAGCCATCAGGAGAGGCTAAAGCTAGCAACAGTAGTGAAAATTTACCTTATGGAGCTTTTTCTGGATTTTGGAATGATGAAAATATAGAGAAATATGGTAAAGATGAAAATTATTATTCAAATAATAAGACATGGACTACAACTAATAGTAATACAACATACCCATCATGGTTACAATATAAATTTGAAAATAAGAAAATTAAACCAGTTATATTCGAGTATATGTCTAGTTATTCTTGGGGATGGGGATGTATTCATAAAATCAAGATTCAGGGATCAAATAATGAAATAGAATGGAATGATTTAACAGAAGAAATAGAGTGTAAACCATTTACAAAATATAATTTATATCCAACAAAAAATATAGATGAATATCAATACTATAGATTAAATGTTTTATCAAGAACAGAAACATGGGGAAGTAGGACAGATGTACTTATATTCCAAGTATATGGATATGAAAAATAATAAAAAAATAACATGAACAAACAAGAAGCCGAATAAAAATTAATAACAAATAATTTTTAGGAGGCTTTTATCATGCAAAAAAATAAAAATAAATACATACGAAAAAACAAGAAAACAAACAAAGGAAAAGCAGTTATAGCAATACTAATGCTTATAATTATAATAGGAATCGGAGCAATATTTTTTATAAAACAGAATAATAAAACGGCTAAAATTTCAAAAATTGGAGATAATAGTACTAGTCAAGAAATTGTAGATTATATTTTAAATATTAGTTCATACGAAAGTCTTATTGATGTAGAAGTACAAAGCAACAAAAATAGCAATAAATACAAGATAAAACAAGCATACATAGATAATGAAAATTATACTCAAGAAGTTTTAGAACCAAGTAATATACAAGGAGTAAAAATAATAAAAGAAAAAAACACATTAAAAGTAGAAAATAGTAAATTAAGCATAACCAAAATCTTAGAAAATTATCAGGATATTACACAAAATAATTTTGATTTAACAACATTTATAGAAAACTACAAAAATAACGAAAATTCAAAATTTAAAGAAGAAAATAATCAAATAATAATGGAAACAGAATTAAAAACAGAAAACAAATATCAAAAATATGAAACATTATATATTAATAAAGCAACAGGAAAACCAACCAAAATGGAAATAAAAGATATTAACCAAAATACTATAATTTACATAATATATAATGAGATAAATATAAATAATAAAAGCAGTAACAAAATATTTGCTTTTCAATTAAAGGAACTATCAAAAGAAATATAAAAATATTTATCTTCAACTAATATAAAATATCAAACTTGACACATACTAATATTAGGAGTGAAGAAAATGACAATAAAAAGAGGAGACATGTTTTATGCAGATTTAAGTCCAGTTGTAGGTTCAGAGCAAGGCGGAATTAGACCAGTATTAATTATACAAAATGATTTGGGAAATAAGTATAGCCCAACCGTTATAGCAGCTGCTATTACATCACAGACAAATAAAACAAAATTACCAACACATATAGAAATTAATTCAGAAGAATGTGGATTAAAAAATGATTCGGTAGTTTTAGCAGAACAAATAAGGACAATAGACAAAAGTAGATTAAAAGAAAAAATAGGGCACATAGAGGATGAAAAAATAATAAATAAAATTAACAATGCACTTGGTGTAAGTTTTGGATTAGAGGAATAGTGGTCAAAAGGTAAACACCTAATGACCACTAAATTTTTAATTTTTTCATAGTTTTAATTTCACTAAACAATTTATCAATATGTTCTTTCTTTTCTTTTACAATTCTTCTATAAGAATTCAAAATTTCTTCATAATTATCAACAGTTTCTTGACCGATAAGCAAATACTTCATACCAGTTAAATAATAATTCTTTTTACTTTCAGATTTTGAATTAATTCTTTTTTTATCATATTTTTCAATTTCTTCAAGTCTCTTAATATCAGGTTTTAAATCTTTTAAATAATCCATTATACAAGATATTTCATATTCTGAATCATCAATAACGACTTTAATTAAAGCCTTAACTATAATAGGATTATTCTTGCCGACTTTTGTATCCTTTACAGGTATTTTGCAATTTTCAGGATTTTTAATTGGATTGCATTCATCAATTAAGATATTAAGGGTATCTATAATTCCAATATGAGATTTATATTGTCTTTTACTTACAATAGCGTCATATTCATCAGCAACACGAATAATCTGTCCTTCATAAGGAATATCTTTTTTTACGAGAGCATTAGGATATCCGGTACCATTTAATGCTTCATGATGATAAATTGGACCAGCTGCATAAGGGCGTAATTTTAAATCTTCCATACAAATATTATATCCGATAGTTGTATGAGTTTTCATAATTTCATATTCCTCATCTGTTAATTCAGTTTGCTTTTGCAAAATTCTAGCAGGAATAAATTGTTTACCAATATCATGCAAATATGCACAAATTGTACAATATTCTGTAAAACTTTTTGTACAATGCAAATATTGACAAAGTCTACAAACTATACTTGCAACATTTTCAGAATGTTGTCTAGTAAAAACATCTAAGCTTCCTAAAATATTTAATTGATATTGCATACTTTTATCTAAATTATAAGACTTTAAACTTGTTCTATCATAAAAATCAAAAACTTCTTTTGGCATATATAACGCTCCTTTAAATTTTAAAACATTAGATTAATAAAATTTTAACATAAAAAATAAATAAGTTCAATCTAATAATTGTAAAATCAATAAAAATGTGATATTATATATAACAAATGGAGTTAAAGGAGAGAATTTAAATAATGTATAGAACAAAAACATGTGGAGAACTAAATATAAAAAATATAAACGAAACAGTAGAATTAGCTGGATGGATACAAAAAATTAGAGACTTAGGGGCAATGATATTTATAGACCTAAGAGACCAATTTGGAATAACACAAATAGTAATAAATGATGAAGAATTACAAAAACAAGCAAAAGAACTAACAACAGAAAGTTGTATACACATATCTGGAAAAGTTGTGGAAAGAAGCAATAAAAATACAAAAATTCCAACAGGAGAAATAGAAGTAATTGCTGATAAAATAGAAATACTAGGAAAATGTAAAAATGTTTTACCTTTTGAAGTAAATACAGAGCAAGAAGTTAGAGAAGATTTAAGACTAGAATATAGATTCTTAGACTTAAGAAACGAAAAATTGCATAACAATATATTACTTCGTTCAAAAATTTTAAAAACATTAAGAGATAGAATGGATGAACTAGGATTTGCAGAAATTCAAACACCGATTTTAGCAAATTCTTCACCAGAAGGAGCTAGAGACTACTTAGTACCAAGTAGACTAAATCCAGGAGAATTTTATGCATTACCACAAGCACCACAACAATTTAAACAATTATTAATGGTAGCTGGATTTGATAAATACTTCCAAATAGCACCATGTTTTAGAGATGAAGACCCAAGAGCAGACAGAGCTCCAGGAGAATTCTATCAGTTAGACTTTGAAATGAGTTTTGCAACACAAGAAGATGTATTTAAAGTAATAGAAGAAGTAGTACCATATACATTTAAAAAATTCACAACATGGAAAGTTGATGAGGGACCATTTATAAAAATCCCATATAGAGAAGCAATGGAAAAATACGGAATTGATAAACCAGACTTAAGAAATCCACTTATAATACAAGATGTAACAAAATGCTTTGAAAATTCAGAATTTAAAGCATTTGAAGGAAAAACAATAAAAGCTATAATAGTTCCAAATGGAGCAGAACAAGGAAGAAAATTCTTTGATAAAATGACAGAATATGCTACATCAGATGAAGTTGGAGCAAAAGGATTAGCATGGACAAAATACGAAGAATCAGGAGAAATTACTGGTGGAATTGCAAAATTCATTACAGACGAAATAAAAGAACAACTAGTAAATGAATTTGGAATGAGTAAAAATTCAAGTGTATTCTTTATAGCAGATGAATTTAAAACAGCACAAAAAATAGCAGGTTTAGTCAGAATTGAATTAGGAAAAAGATTAGATTTACTAGAAAAAGAAGTATATAGATTCTGCTATATAGTAGACTTCCCAATGTATGAACTATCAGATGAAGGAACAATTGATTTTAACCATAACCCATTCTCAATGCCACAAGGTGGAATGGAAGCATTAGAAACAAAAGACCCATTAGACATATTAGCATATCAATATGATTTAGTATGTAATGGATATGAAATGGCATCAGGAGCAGTAAGAAATCATAATCCAGAAATAATGGTAAAAGCATTTGAAATTGCAGGATATAAAGAAGAAGACGTAAAAAATAGATTTGGAGCATTATATAATGCATTCCAATATGGAACACCACCACATGCGGGTGCTGCACCTGGTGTAGATAGAATGGTTATGCTAATAGAAGATTCTCAAAATATTAGAGAAGTAATAGCATTTCCTAAAAATAAAAGGGCAAGAGACCTACTTATGAGAGCACCATCAGTTGTATCAGAGCAACAATTAAAAGACGTACATATTAAATTGGAACAATAGGGACAGTCTTAATTTGTTCTATAATTATTGATTAAAAAAGTAGAAAGGTGTCGAAAAAACAAAGTTAAAGGAGAAACAAAAAATGGTATATACATATGAACCACAGGGCGTTTGTTCTTATGAAATGAAAATAGAAGTAGATGGAAACACAATAAAGAAAGTAACAATAGAAGGCGGATGTGCTGGAAACACAGTTGGAGTATCAAGATTAGTTGAAGGAATGGATATAGATGAAGCAATAAAGAGATTAAAAGGTATTCAATGTGGATATAGAGGAACATCATGCCCTGACCAATTAGCAATTGCATTAGAAGAAATTAAAGCTAAAATATAATCAAAAAATAAAATATTACAACAATAACATAAGAAACTATTAAAGAAAGTTTTAATATAGCACAAATATGAGAAAATCAAAAAATTTTTCAATAAATAAAAAGAGGCAATGAATAAAAATTCAAGCCTCTTCTTCTTTTGTTGGAAGAATAAAATCTTTATTTGCTAATAACAATTTTTTTATCAATTCAATTTGAGATTTAGATAAATGAGGAATTTTATCCAAATTATATAAATCTTTAATAAAGAGAGAAATTCCTAAATCAGCATTTTTTGACGATTTCTTTATAGTTTTATCATCTGCTAAACCAAGAAGATAATCTAAGGAAACTTGAAAAACATTAGCTATTCTAGAAACAACATCTAAGCGAGGAGTTCTTTCACCATTTAAATATCTACAAATTGTTACATTAGACGTACCAATTTTATTTGCAAGTTCTGTTTGCTTCATATTATTTTCATCTAACAATACAGTCAATCTATAACTAAAATCTTCAACATTAAAATCCATATAAAACCTCCTATATAATCATCATAATTATTATAGAACTATAACCTATATGTTATAGTATAATTACCTAAATTATAAACTAAATATAAAATTAACCATTTGGCAATAAATAAAATTGTGCAGATATTAAAATATTAATAAAGTAATTCTTAATCATATAATTATTATTGACTAGGAATTTATTATATAGTATATACAGCATTATATCGTTTTGAATTAACTACAAGAAAATGATATACAAATTGCGATAATTATAATAGGAATACAAAAAAGATTATTTCAAATTTACAAAATCATAAAAATTTCTAAATTCATAACCTTCAGATTTTAAATAATCTATAGAAGATTTTAATACATTATATGTTTTGTTAACATCAGCAGTATCATGCATTAAAATAATTAAAGTTCCTTTATTTTTAGCAGTTTTTTTCAAATTGTTTAATAATTGAGAATCAGAGTACTTTTTTTCAGAGTCTCTATTTAAACAATTCCAATCAACATAAACATAATCTAGATCAGATAAGACCTGTAAAGCATTCTTCTTTTCATATTGGTATTTATGAGACATATAACCATTAGGAAAACGAAAAATATGAGAACAATAATGTGATAAACCAAGAGCATTTGCTATTTCCAAATCAGTGTTTTCAACTTCCTTCTGGAAACTTTCCATATCTCTATAAAGTAATTTATTATTATGATTATAACCATGGTTAGCAATATAATGACCCTCTTCATATTCTCTTTTAACTAAATCCGGATTTTCTTTTACATGTTTACCAACAACAAAAAAAGTAGCTTTTACGTTCTCTTCTTTCAATATATCCAAAATTTTACCAGTAGCTTTTGTAGTAGGACCATCATCAAAAGTAAGGTAAGCAATTTTTTTATTAGATTTTGTAATATCAGTTAAATTAGTAGATATATCAACATTAAAAAAAGATCCTTTATCAATTTCTATAGCAAAGGTATTGGAAGTTTTTAAAGAAAAAAATAAAACAAATGAAAAAATCAAAACAAAGGATAAGATAATAAAATAAATGGTATTTTTTTTAAAAATAAAAATCTTCATACAAAAACCCCCATATAAATATATGAGGGAAAAATAAAATAATACAAAATATTAATATAAAATTCAAAACACTAATTAATAGATAAAGCTTCATCTTTAGTTATATAACCATATTCAAGCATTTTGTTAATAACATGATATTGACGCTTCTTTGCTAAATTTGGATTAACAGAGGGAGAATAAACTGATGGAGCATTAGGAATTCCAGCAAGCATAGATGATTCATCTAAATTTAAATCTTTTGGATCCTTTTGATAATATCCTTGACTAGCATCATAAATACCATAATATCCATCACCAAAATATGCAGTATTAACATATAATTCAAAAATTTCATTTTTAGAATAATTTTTTTCTAAATCATAAGCAGCAAATATTTCTGCAACTTTTCTAACCAAAGATTTTTCCTGAGAAAGAATTAAATTTTTAGCAACTTGCTGAGTAATTGTACTACCACCTTCCTGTAACTCTCTATTTTTGACATTAGTAAAAATAGCTCGTCCAAGTGCAATTACATCAATTGGACCATGATCATAAAAACGGTGGTCTTCGACACTAATAACAGCATTTCTATAATAAGCAGACATATCAGAAAATTTTGTGAAATGTTCATCAGAAGTAACAGATGAAACTCTTGTCAATAAAGGTGTATCTTTTAAAGCTTTTTGATAAGTAGAATATCCAATAATCAAACCAAAAGAACAGATTACTATAAATAATAAGATAATTGCAATTATTAATTTTTTTAAAAATTTCATAAAATAAATTCCTTTCATAATTTCCATTATTATATAACAAAAAATATAAAAAGCATATAGAATTTTGAAAATAAATTAGAATATGGTAATAGATAAGTTAGAGTTAACACAAATAAAATAATAGTAGCATTACTAAATAGTAAGTGCATATTATAAAAATAAATAATATAAAAAAGTTAAAGTTTTGCAAAAAATTTTGTGAAATCTAATAACAGAATGGAGGAAAAATGAAATTTGTAAAAATGCAAGGATTAGGAAATGATTATATATACATAGATGCAATTAATCAAAAAATAGAAAATAGAGAAGAATTAGCAAGAAAAATAAGTGATATACATTTTGGAATAGGTTCAGACGGAATGATTTTAATATGCAAAAGTGAAATAGCAGATTATAAAATGGAAATATATAATGCAGATGGAAGTCAAGCAGAAATGTGTGGAAATGGAATTAGATGTTTTGGAAAATTTTTATATGAAAATAATTTTACAAAGAAAAAAGAAATAAAAGTAGAAACATTATGTGGAATAAAAACACTGTATTTAAATGTAAAGGAAAATAAAGTCAACAGTGTGACAGTAGATATGGGAAATCCAATATTAGAAGCAAATAAAATCCCAACGACAATAGAAAAAGATATTATAAGAAATTATCCATTAATCATAAATAATAAAGAATTTAAAATTAATTGTGTATCTATGGGAAATCCACACACAATAATATTTACAAATGATTTAGAAAAAATGGACATAAGAAGATATGGAAAAGAAATTGAAAAAAACAGCTATTTCCCAAATAGAACAAATGTTGAATTTGCACAGATTCTAAATAGAAATACAGTAAAAATATATGTATGGGAGAGAGGAACAGGGGAAACATTAGCATGTGGAACAGGAGCATGTGCAACAGTAGTTGCTGGAGTTATTAACGGATACTTAGAAAGAAGAGTAAAGGTGTTTTTAAAAGGAGGAAATCTATTGGTAGAATGGGGGAAAAATAATAAAATTTATTTAACAGGACCAGCAGCAACAGTATGCAAAGGAGAAATATAAAACAAACAAAAATTTGCATAAAACTATTGACTTTTTAGTTTTAAATTTATATAATAAGCAAAGAAAATGAGAGAAAAAAGCAGAATGTGGTTGCCACCAATTCCAAAAGAGGAGGTGGTGTGTATGATAGAAATTATTTTAGTACATATTATAAAATTACTTTTTCTAGCACTATGTGCAGAAACTATTATCGTATTTGCCTTAATATTAGCATTAGCTAGAATTTTGAGCAAATAAAAAATGTCCATATCCTGCAGCCAGCTAGATATGGACTAAAAATATCAAACAATTGGCAACCACATTTTGTGGTCTCTTATTTTCTAAATACATTATAAAATAAAAAAACAAAAAAGTCAAGAAAGTAGGTATAAAATGAAAGAACAATTTTTAGAATTATTAAGACAAGTAAAAAGAGAAGGAATGGACCAATTAATAGAATTTATAGAAAAAACAGACTTTTTTACAGCACCAGCAAGTACAAGATTCCATGGGGATTATGAGGGTGGATTAGTAGAACATAGCATGAAAGTATATGAAATATTAAAACATAAAGTAGAAACAAATATTGAACCATTAAATGTAAACCCAGAAACACTTATACTAGTACCATTGTTACATGATTTATGCAAAGCAAATTTTTACAAAGTTGATTATAGAAATGCAAAAAACGCATTAGGAGTATGGGAAAAAGTTCCATATTATACAATAGATGACACAATACCATATGGACATGGAGAAAAATCAGTAATGATGATAACAGAATATATTAAATTAACACCAGAAGAAAAATATTCAATCCGTTGGCATATGGGATATACAGAACCAAAAGAACTATACAACACAATAGGAGCAGCTTACAAAAAATATCCACTAGCACTATTAATGCATGAAGCTGATTTAGAAGCAACTTATTTTTATGATATTTAATATAAATTTGACATATATAAGATTTGGCAGACAAAATTTTGAAAAAAATTTTGGATTATGATGAGCAAAACAGGTGAAGCGAAAGGAGAAAATTATGTTAGCATATATAAAAGGAACTTTAGAAATGAAGATGACAGGATATATAGTAATAGATGTAGGTGGATTAGGATATAAAATATATATGTCAGATTCAGCAATAGAAAAATTAGGAAATACAGGAGAAATAGTAAAAGTTCATACATATTACAAAGTAAGAGAAGATGATATAAGTATATTTGGATTTAATACACTAGAAGAATTAAGAATGTTTGAACTTTTAATATCAGTTAGTGGAGTTGGAGCAAAAACAGCATTAGCAATGCTTGCGGTATGTGAGCCAACAGAATTCGCATTAGCAATAATTTCAGAAGATATAAAAACATTAACACAAATTCCAGGAATTGGAGCAAAATCAGCACAAAGAATAATATTAGAATTAAAAGATAAAATAAAGAAAGAACAACAAATTCAAGAATTAACAAAAGCTGCAAATGGAATAAAAGAAAATAATGGCTTAAAAACAAAATTAGAAGAAAAAATAGAAAATGAACAAAAAGCAGATGAAGCTATGGCAGCACTTCAAGTGTTAGGATACAACAAGAGAGAAATAGAAAAGGCATTTGACAAAATTGCAAAAGAAAACATGTCAACAGAAGAATTGATTAGAAAAGGTTTGACAATCTTAGGAAAATAATTTCTCTGAAAGGAATATAAAAAAATGAACAGTAATGAACCATTAGCATACAGAATGAGACCAAAAACATTAGAAGAATATGTAGGACAAGAACATGTATTAGGACAAGACAAAATATTATATAGAACAATAAAAGCTGATAGATTATCAAGCATCATATTATTTGGACCTCCAGGATGTGGAAAGACATCACTTGCGAAAGTAATCAGTGCAACAACAAAATATAAATTTTATAAGTTAAATGCGGTAACTGCAGGAGTAGCTGATATAAAAAAGGTAATTGAGGAAACAAAAAATTTTATGCTAAATCCAGCAGGAAAAAGTATATTGTTCATAGACGAAATTCATAGATTCAACAAATTACAGCAAGATGCATTATTACCATTTGTAGAAAATGGACTAATAATATTGATAGGAGCTACTACAGAAAATCCATATTTTGAAGTTAACAAAGCTTTAATATCAAGATCAATGGTAATTAAATTGGAACCACTAACAGAAAAAAATATATATACAATTTTAAAAAATTCCTTAACAAGAAAAGATGGACTAGCAGATTACCAAATAAAAATAGAAGATAGTACACTAAAAAAATTAGCAAGTATAGCAAATGGAGATGTAAGAACAGCTTTAAATGGTCTTGAAGTAGCAGTTCTTACAACAAACATGGAAAGTGATGGATATATACATATAACAGATGAAGTAATAAAAAATAGTGTACAAAATAGAAAAGCAATATTTGATAAAAATGGAGATAGTCATTATGACAATATAAGTGCTTTTATAAAATCAATGAGAGGTTCAGATGCGGATGCTACAATTTTTTATTTAGCTAGAGCTCTTAATGGAGGAGAAGACCCAATGTTTTTAGCAAGAAGAATTGTAATAGCAGCTTCAGAAGATGTTGGGCTTGCTAATCCAAATGCTCTAGTAGTAGCAACATCAGCAATGCAGGCAGTGCATTTAGTTGGAATGCCTGAAGCAAGAATTATTTTATCAGAAGCAGCAACATACATAGCAAGGTCAAAAAAATCAAATGCAACATACTTGGGAATAAACCAAGCTTTAGAAGATGTGGCTAATAAAGATACAGGAGAAGTTCCAATGCATATTAGGAATGCACCAGTAGAACAAATGAAACAGTTTGGATATCATGAAGGATATCTATATCCACATGATTTTCCAGGACATTGGGTAGAACAACAATATTTGCCAGATAAAATGGTGGGAACAAGATATTTTATAAAAGATGAAAATATAGATGAATAAAATCTAATAAATATTAAAAATTTTACAAATAAATAACGAATACAAAAGTAAAAATTGGGAAAGATACTAAATAAAAATAGTAGATTTCTCAATTTTTATTTATAAACAATGCTTAGAATAATTTAAATAATATTAAGGCACAGAAGACATTTTTTAAACTAGAAAATTACTTTTTTAATATTAAAAAGAGGAACTTTTATGACAAAAAACATACTAAAAAAAGTTTTAATAGGATTATTAGCTGGATTTATAAGCGGATTTTTTTCAACAGGAGGAGGATTAATATTAGTCCCAAGTTTTTTATATTTGCTCAATTTAGAATCTAAAAAAGCTAGAGGAACAACAATATTTTGTATTTTACCAATGGTAATAACAAGTAGTTTTTTCTATTACAAAGGAAATTTTATTAATTGGAAAACATCCATATTATGTGGTATAGGAGGAGCAATAGGTGGATGTATAGGCACAAAACTATTAAAAAAATTACCAGAAAAAATATTAAAAATATCATTTACAATATTTTTAATTTATATATCTTTTAAAATGATATTTTAAAATTACATTTATATAAAATTAAAAGAGACATAAAAGATTGTTCATATATAAAAAAAGCAATTTCATAAAACAAATGATAAAAGCTACATTATTTTGAATAATATATTACTAGAATAAATGTAAAAGAAAATAAAAAAATGAAAGGAAAATTTAATGGAAGAACAATATTTAAAAAAATTAGAAAATAGTAATTGGAAAAACAAAAACTCTCAATATTTATTCGAATTAGAAAAAGTGATAGATATAGTTGATAATATAGAAGATAAGCAATTAAAAACAGATATTATAAATCAAATATTAAAATGTGATAGATGTTTGACAAATTTAGCAGAAACAATAATAAAAGAACTAATAAACAATACAAGGAAGTTGGAGGAAAAATGATAGAAATATTAATTGGAATTGCCTCAGGCATAGTAAGCAGTACAGGTATGGGAGGGGGAACAATTCTAATATTTTTATTAACATTTTTGTGTGGAATAGATCAACATGTAGCGCAAGCTGCAAATTTGATATTTTTTATTCCAACATCAATTGTTGCTACAATAGTAAATCTAAAAAATAAGAATATAGACTTAAAATTAGCAATAATTATATCTATATTTGGAATATTAGGAGCAATTATTGGAGCAAACTTATCAGTTCATACCGAAGTGGAAAAATTAAAAAAAATATTTGGAATTTTTTTAGCAATAATTGCTATACATGAAATATATACCATAATAAAACAGAATAAAAAGAAAAAAATAGGAGAAGATAAATAAAAAAGAAAGGGTTGGTATATATGAAATTTGCAAAAGGTTTAATTGTTGGGGGATTAATAACAACAGGATTAATAATGATGTATCAAGATACAAATATAATGAATAAAAAAATGATAAAAAAAGGTAAAAAAATTGCAAAGAAAATGGGAGTATTATAAGAAAGAACAATAGACATAAAGTAATATAAATTACTTTAGTCAATTGTTCTTTTTATATAGAATTTATAAGATAAATTAGAATATACTTACACTATAATGCTATAAAATTATTCGCAACATTCATCTTTCTTTTCATCACATGACTCAGCTCTAAAGCAAGGTTTTTCATCATTTATAAAGCAATCACATTTTTCATTTTTTTCACCTTTTAGGCATTTTCCTTCATGATGACATTTAGCACAAACTTTTATTTTTTTAGTTGTATTTGCCCAAATTTGAAGAGCATAGTGTCTATCTGGACAAAGAGGCCCAAAAACAAATTCACCTTCATTATCTGTAAAAGTATGGCCAATAGGTCTTCTTTCTTCTTTACCACAATCGTAAACGATTTCTGTTAATTTTACAACAGCATTACGAACTGGCTCTTTAAAACAATTTTTAATAACACCATAAATAACATCTCTATTATCTTCTGGTAAAGTTATATCTAAATCAAATTGTTTTCCTCCTGCAATAACACCATCAACATCTAATACTGGACAAAAAGGTTTTTTAGCATCCATTTCCATAAAAATTACATCCTTTCAATTAATTTAAAATTACTCCAAACTTGACGTTTGATTAATATATAATATGCAAAAATAAAAAAAATGATATATTTTTGCATATCTTGTAAAAATATGTTATAATATAAATAACTTATAGTATGAATTGGCTAGATATATAGCCAGAAAAGGAGAAGGAAATATGATGACAAAAAAAGAAAGAGCAGAAATGCGGAAGAGATGGATGATTAAAAGAAGAATCATATTATCTATTGGAACTATTATAATTATTGTAGGTGCAATAATTATGGTTCATGGGATTTTTACTCCACCAACAGTTGTACCATTTAGATTTATATTAGGTGCTTTTTTAATAGTAATGGGAGCTTTAGCTATCCCAGACACATTGAAAGAGAGTTTCAATGATTACCTTAGAAAAAAAGGCCTGTAATACAGGCCTTATTCAATTTTAAAATAAAATAAACATTTGAAATATAAAAACTGAATAAATTTCCACTTTTTGCAAACAATAAGAAAAACAAAAAATGCAAGGAGTGGAATTTTTTTGAAAGAAACAAAAGTGTTGAAAATAAAAGGCACAATGTTAGAAAAAAGCCAATTGCAAAACCACTTAGAAAAAATAGCAACAAACCACAACATTGTACCAAAATCAGAGAAAAACACATATCCAATACCAAACTTAATAGAAAACTTTAAAATGATAGAAGAAGTGTATAAACTACTAAATGAACACCTAAAACTAGGAATAACAATACACCCAGCAGGAGAATGGTTATTAGATAACTTCTATATAATAGAAGAAACAGTAAAACAAATTCAAAATGATTTAACAATAAATAAATACACAAATTTTGTAGGAATAGCAAATGGAGAATATAAAGGGTTTGCTAGAATTTATGTACTAGCAACAGAAATTGTTGCATATTCAGACAACAAAATTGAAAGAGATAATTTAGAAGAATACTTAAAAAGCTATCAAAGTAAAAAAACACTGAGTATGGACGAAATTTGGAATATAGGTATATTTTTGCAAATAGCAATTATAGAAAATATAAAAGACATATGTATCAAAATCTATAGTAGTCAACTAGAAAAATACAAAGTAGAAAACATAACAGAAAGATTAGTAGAAAACAAAGATAAAACAGAAATAAAATTTAAAACAATTAGTAAAAAGTTAGAAAAAGACTTATACCAAGATATGAAATATTCATTTATAGAATACATGTCATACACATTAAAAAGATATGGAAAAAAAGGAAATAGGTACTTAAAAGCACTAGAAGAAATAGTAGAAAGATTAGGAACAACAGTATCAGAAGTAATAAAAAAAGAACACTTTGATATAGCAGTTCAAAAAGTATTAATGGGAAATAGCATAACAAGTATGAAAAAAATCCAAAGAATAAATTTCTTAGAAATATTTGAAAAGATAAATGGAGTAGAAGAACTACTAAAAAAAGACCCAGCACATATATATTCTAAAATGGATTACAAAACCAAAGAATATTATAGAACAAAAATAAAAGAAATAAGTAAAAAAACAAAAATATCAGAACTATATATTGCTAGAAAAATACTAGAGCTAGCAGAAACAAACAATATAAACAACATAGAAAATACTTTGAAAAATGAACTAGAAAATACAGAAGAAAACAACATAAAAGTAAATAAAGAAAGCCATATAGGCTATTATTTAATAGATAAAGGAATAAATCAATTATATCAAAAATTAGAATACACAGCCAAAAGAGAAGAAACGCCAGAAATAAAAACAAAAATATATTTATTAGTAATTTCAACAATAACAATAACAATATCAGCAATAATAAGCTATTTATTAAATCTACAAATAAAAAAATCATATTTAACAATAATAACATTTATTTTATTCTTAATACCAGCAAGTGAAATAACAATACAAATAACACAATACATTTTAAGTAAAATAGTAAAACCAAAACTAATACCAAAAATGGATTTTTCAAAAGGAATAGACAAAGAAAACACAAGCATGGTAGTAATACCAACAATACTAAAATCAAAAGAAAAAGTAAAAGAAATGATGAAAAACTTAGAAGTTTATTATCTTGCAAATAAATCAGAAAACTTATATTTTGCCTTATTAGGAGATTGTTCACAAAGCAGTACCGAAATAGAAGCATTTGATAATGAAGTAATAGAAGAAGGAAAAAGGCAAGTACAACTTTTAAACGAAAAATACAAAAACAGTGATTTTCCAATATTTAATTTTGTTTATAGAAAAAGAATATGGAATGAAAAAGAAGAATGTTATCTAGGATGGGAAAGGAAAAGAGGTTTATTAAATCAATTTAATGAATATCTATTAGGAAATACAAAAAATCCATTTTTAACAAATACACTAGAAGAATATATAGAAAATAAACAAAATTCAAAAGAAATAACAGAAAGCGAAAAAGAAAAAACAATAGAAATTAAAAAAAGCATAAAATATATAATTACATTAGATGCAGATACAGACCTAATCTTAAATTCAGCACTAGAACTTATAGGAGCAATGGCACACATCTTAAATACACCAGTGATAGATGAAAAGAAAAATATAGTAATTGATGGATATGGAATAATGCAACCAAGAGTTGGAATTAATTTAGACGTAAGCTATAAAACATTATTTACACAAATATTTGCAGGAGCAGGAGGAATTGACAACTATACAAATGCAATTTCAGATATATATCAAGACAATTTTAAAGAAGGAATTTTTACAGGAAAAGGAATATATGATTTAAAAGTTTTTTCTAAAGTATTAAAAAATGCAATACCAGAAAATACAGTATTAAGTCATGACTTATTAGAAGGTTGTTATCTAAGATGTGGGTTAGTATCAGATATTCTACTTATGGACGGATATCCAACCAAATATACAAGTTTTATGAATAGACTTTCAAGATGGATACGAGGAGACTGGCAAATAATAAGGTGGATAGGTAAAAACAGCCCATTAAATAGATTATCAAAATATAAAATTTTAGATAATTTAAGAAGAAGTATGCTAGAAATATCAGTAATTGTAGCACTAATTTACAGTTATTTAATAGGAAAAACATATTTGACAAAAACATGGGGGCAAAATTTACTATTAGTTTTAATTATAATATTACCATTTTTATTAGAATTATGGAATTATTGTATTGGAAAAAAAGAAGGAGAAGAAGAACAGAAAAAATTTACACCAAAAATTACAGGCTTAAAAGGAATATTTTCAAGAGCAATAATAACACTTTCCTGTGTGCCATATAAAGCGTACACAGCTTTAAAAGCAATAATAAAAACATTAAACAGATTAATATATACACATAAAAATTTATTAGAATGGACGACATCAGAAGAAGCAGAAAAACAAGCAAAAACAGATTTAATTTCTTACTATAAAAATATGATAAGTAATGTAGTAATAGGAGCAATTTCAATATTAGGGTATATCTTGTATAAGAATAATAATATTCTATTGCTTATACTGGGAATTTTATGGATTATAGCACCATTTACAATGTGGTATATAAGCAAAGAAAAAAAGGAAAAAACATCAATAGAATTATTAAACAAAAAAGAACAACAATACATCTTAGATATAGCAAAACAAACTTGGAATTTCTTTGAAAAGTATCTAACAAAAGAAAATAATTATTTAATACCAGATAATTACCAAGAAGGAAGAAAACAAGAAATAGTACCACGAACATCATCAACAAATATTGGATTATCATTAATGGCAGTAATTTCGGCAAATGATTTAAATTTTATCAAAAAAGAACATGCAATAACATTAGTTACAAATATTTTAGACACAGTAGCTAATTTACCAAAATGGAATGGTCATTTATATAACTGGTACAACATAAAAACAAAGGAAGCATTATTTCCACGATATGTATCAACAGTAGATAGCGGGAATTTTGTAGGATATTTATATGTAATAAAAACTTGGCTAAAAGAAAATGAATTAAATGATTTAGAAAAAATGGTAGATAAGATGATAGATAATACAGATTTTTCATATTTGTACAGTACAGAACACAGAATTTTCTCAATTGGTTACAATATAGAAGAAAACAAATTAACAGATTCGTATTACGATTTATTAGCATCAGAAGCAAGACAAACAAGTTTAATTGCAATAGCAAAAAAAGATGTACCAATAAAACATTGGAATTCACTAAGTAGAACATTAACAGTATTAGGAAAATATAAAGGTCTAATATCATGGTCTGGAACATCATTTGAGTATCTTATGCCAAATATAAATATACCAAAATATAAAGGAAGCCTATTAGACGAATCATGTAAATTTATGATAATGAGTCAAATGGAATATGCAAAAAAATTACAAATACCTTGGGGAATATCAGAAGCTGCATTTAATTTAAAAGATTTATACTCAAACTATCAATATAAAGCCTTTGGAATACCATGGTTAGGACTAAAAAGAGGACTAGCAGATGAAATTGTCGTTTCAGCATATGGAAGTATATTAGCAATAACAGATTATCCAAAAGAAGTATATCAAAACATGAAAAAAGACGAAGAGCTAGGAATGCTTGGAAAATATGGATTTTATGAATCTATAGATTTTACACCAGAAAGAGTTGAAAATGGTAAAAAAGCAAGTGTAGTAAAAACATATATGGCTCATCATCAAAGTCTGATATTGCTAGCAATAAACAATTTATTTAACACGAATATTTTACAAAAAAGATTTATACAAAATCCAGAAATAGAAGCGGTAGAAGTGTTATTACAAGAAAGAATGCCAGAAAAAGCAATTATAACAAAAGAAAATAAAGAAAAAGTTGAAAAGCCAAAATATGTAGATTATGAAGGATATACACAAGAAACTTATAAAAAAATAGATGATAGATTAATAAGAGGAAATATAATATCTAGTGACAATTATCTAATAGCAATGAACCAAAAAGGAGAAGGTGTAAGTGCATATAATTCAAAAATAATAAACAGATTTAAAAATACAGATGACTATTCACAAGGTATAATCTTTTATATAAAAAATATAAAATCAAAGAAAATATGGAGTTCTAATAATATAGGAAATAACAAATATCAAATAAGCTTTATGCCAGATAAGATCGAGCAAGAAATGATAAATGACAATATTAAAACAAAAATAGAAACAATAATAGCACCAGATGAACCAGTAGAAATAAGACAAGTAACACTAGAAAATTTAGGAAATGAAGAAGAACTGTTAGAATTAACATCATATATGGAACCAGTACTTTCTAAAAAAGAACAAGATTATGCACATCCAGCATTTAATAAATTATTTTTAGTATATGATTTTGACCATGAAACAAATAGCATAATTGTAAAAAGAAAAAAAAGAGAAACACATGAACAAGAATTATATATGGGAGCAAATTTATCCACAGATAATGAAGTAATTGGGGATTTAGAGTATGAAATTGACCAAGAAAAGTTTACAGGAAGAGGAAATATAGGAATACCACAAATGGTTAAAAACTCTAATCCATTTTCTAAAAAAATGGGACTTGTAACAGAACCAATAGTAGCATTAAAAAGAACAATAAAAGTAAAACCAAAGCAAAAAGTTACAGTGAATTTAATAATATCTGTAGGAGAAGAAAAAGATAGAGTTTTAAATAATATAAAAAAATATAAAATTAATGAAAATATCAAAAAAGCATTTGAATTATCAAAAGCAAAAAACGAAGCACAAAGTAGATATCTAAGAATAAAGGGAAGTCAAATTCAGGATTATCAAAAAATATTATCATATATAATTTTTAGCAATCCAACCAAAAAGGGAAATATAGAAAAATTAACAAAAAGAATATATGAACAAAGTGAATTATGGAAATATGGAATTTCTGGAGATATACCAATCATCTTAGTTAAAATAAAAGATATAAATGACTCATATGTAATAAAAGAAGTTTTAAAAGCTTATGAATTTATAAGAACAAAAAATATTGAAGTAGAACTTGTAATAATAGATGAAGAAAAACATAGCTATGAAAATTATGTAAGAGAAGAAATTGAAAGTATAATTCAAGGAAGTCAATTAGCATATTTAAAAAATGTTAGAGGTGGAATTTTTGAACTTTCTAAAAATGAAATCAACAAAGAAGATTTAGAATTATTACAACTACTTTCATCAGTTACAATAAATGCAAATAAAGGTGGAATAAAAAATGCTTTAAAAGAAATGGAAGAAGAATATTTAGAAAAATACAAAACAATAGAAAACGAACAAGAAATACAGAGTATAGAAGCGGAAAACACAGAAAATATTGATATATTGCAAAATACAGAAAAATTACAATATTATAATGAATATGGAGCATTTTCACCAGATGGGAAAGAGTATTTAATAAAAACAAGCAAAGAAAACAGGTTGCCAACAGTATGGTCACATATTATGGCAAACGAAAAGTTTGGAACTTTAGTTACAGAAAACATGGGAGGATATACTTGGTACAAAAATAGTAGACTAAACAGAATAACATCATGGGAAAATCAACCAAATTTTGATATACCATCAGAAATAATATATATTAAAGACATAGAAACAAAAAAGGCTTGGTCACTTGGACTAAACCCTATGCCAGATAATAAAAATTATAATATTATATATGGATTTGGTTACACAAAATATATTCATAAAAGTGATGGAATAGAACAAGAACTAGAAGTATTTGTACCAAAAGATGACAGTGTAAAAATCTCAATTTTAAAATTAAAAAATATGAATTTAAACAGAAAGAAAATAAAAATAGTATATTATATGAAACCAGTTCTTGGAGAAGATGAAATAAAATCAAATGGATATATAAACTTAAATTATGACAAAAATAACAATATAATATGTGCTCAAAATCTTTATAATTCGGACTTTAAGAATGAAATTGTATATGTATCTAATAGCGAAAAAATAAAAAGTTATACAGGAGATAAAAAATTCTTTTTAGGAAAAGGAAATCTATCAAACCCAGATGGACTTAAAAAAACAACTCTAAATAACGAAAACAGCTTGGGAAAAAAACCATGTATAGCATATGAAATAGAAATAGAAATGGAAAGTTTATCTGAAAAAGAAATAGTCTTTACACTTGGAGCAGAAGAATCAATACTAGACAGCAAAAATATAGCTTATAAATATAGTAAAATTCAAAATTGTAAACAAGAATTAGAAAAAGTAAAAAACGAATGGAAAGAACAATTAGGAAAACTACAAGTATATACACCATTAGAATCAATGAATATTATATTAAACGGATGGGCATTATATCAAACTATAGAAAGTAGATTAATGGCAAAAACCGGATATTATCAGTCAGGAGGAGCTTATGGATTTAGAGATCAATTGCAAGATACGATAGGATTAAAATATCTAAATCCACAAATTTTAAAAAATCAAATTATAAAACACAGTAGACATCAATTTTTAGAAGGAGATGTAGAACACTGGTGGCATGAAGAAACAGGAAGAGGAATAAGAACAAAATTTTCAGACGACTTGTTATGGCTGGTTTATCTAACATGTGAATATATAGAATTTACTGGGGATTACAGCATATTGAAAGAAAGAACACCATATTTAACAGGCAAGACCTTAAATGAAAATGAAGATGAAAGATATGATAAATACAAATATTCAACAGAAGACGGAAGCATTTATGAACATTGTATAAAAGCAATAGAAAGAAGTTTGAATTTTGGAGAAAATGGATTGCCTAAAATAGGAAGTGGAGATTGGAATGATGGATTTAGCAATGTTGGACCAAAAGGAAAGGGCGAAAGTGTATGGCTTGGATTTTTCTTGTATAATGTGCTTGCAAGATTTACTAAAATAATGGAAAAAGTAAAAGATAATAATAGTGAAAATAAAAATATTCAAGAAAATGAATTATTAGAAAAACAAAATAATGAATTAAAAGAAGAAAATAAAATAGAAAAATATAAAGATGTCATGCAACAATTAAAAAAGGCATTAAATACAAATGGATGGGATGGAAGATGGTATAAAAGAGCATTTATGGATGACGGAAATATTTTAGGAAGTATGGCAAATGATGAATGCAGAATAGATAGTATAGCACAAAGTTGGAGCACAATTTCCAATGCAGGAGACAATGACAAAAAATATATATCAATGGAAAGCTTAGAAAATCACTTAATAGACAGAGAAAATGGAATTATAAAATTGCTAGACCCACCATTTGAAAAAGGAAAGTTAGAACCAGGGTATATAAAAGCATATTTACCAGGAGTAAGAGAAAATGGAGGACAATACACACAAGAGTGTTATTGTTAGTACCATTTTTATAAAAATATTGATACTCTTAAATACATAAACTATTCACTAAACAAAATACACAAAACAACAAATTTTGTTTAGTACAATAAACAAAATTATTGACAAAAGAAAATAATTACGATATAATAGAATAAAATAAAGTGAACAAAGAGGAGAAAATTATGATTATTCGTGAAAAATATTTATCTAAAATTAGACCATTCTATGACCAAGATTTGATAAAAGTCATAATGGGTGTTAGAAGATGTGGTAAGTCAGTTATATTATTACAAATAATAGATGAGTTAAAAGCAAGAGGAATACCAGAATCTCAAATAATATATATAAACTTTGAATATGAAGATTATTCTTTTATAAAAAATGATATGGATTTACACAATTACATTAAAGAAAAAATAGTAAGTAAAGATAAATATTATTTATTCTTTGATGAAATTCAAAATGTCGAACACTGGGAAAAAGCGATAAATTCATTTAAGGCATCTAAAAATGTATCAATATTCATTACTGGTTCTAATAGTGATTTACTATCTGGAGAACTTGCTACACATATAGCAGGAAGATATGTAAGTTTTAAAACTTATCCATTCACATTTAAAGAAGTATGTGAGCTTAAAAATATAACAGATAGAAAAGATATAGAAGAAGTATTTGATGACTATATGACTTGGGGAGGAATGCCACAAAGATTTATGATGACAGATGAAGTTCAGACAAGAACATATTTATCAGACATCTATAATTCTATATTAGTAAAAGATATTATAGCAAGATTTAATATAAAAGATTTAGATCTATTTAATAGAATAGTAGAATATATAGTTACAACACCATCTCAAAATTTTTCAGCAGAAAGTTTATCAAATTATTTTGCAAATAAAGATGATAGAGAAGTTTCAAAAATAACTCTATATAACTATTTAGAATATATGACAAAAGCTATGATGATAAATAAAGCTGATAGATATGATGTTAGAGGAAAAAGAATATTAAATGGAAAATACAAATATTATTTAACGGATTTAGGTTTCGGTCAAATAATGAATGTTGGAAAAAGACCACAACTAGGAGCATATTTAGAAAATATTGTATATAATGAATTACTATCTAGAGGATATGATGTTAAAGTCGGAAATTTAGAAAATGGAGAAATAGACTTTATAGCGACAAGATTTAAAGAAAAGATATATATTCAAGTAGCTTACATTTTAGCAGATGATTCTGTTATTGAAAGAGAATTTGGAGCATTTAAAAATATAGAGGATAACTACCCTAAATATGTTTTAACAATGGATAAATTTGATTTTTCACAAAATGGTATAATTCATAAAAATGTAATAGATTGGTTATTAGAAGAAAAATAAGAAATAGAAGATTAGGAAATACTATGAGCAATAATTTGATAAAACAAAAAAATATAGAAAAACGCTATAATGAAAAATATTTTAATTCTGTATATGGTAATAATTTTAGCTATTTAGAAACTAAATTAGATATTCCAGATTGTTATATAGAATGTAATGGACTGAAATTTGCAGTAGAACTTACTACTTATTTTATGCAAGATGATGAGAAAGATAAAGCTATACTTAAAAGATCTGTAGCTAAATTATTAGAAAAAGATAATTGGTTATATGAGGCATATAAACATCTTGGAAAATTAAATAGTCAGACCATTAACATTCATTACAGAAATAAAGAAGATATGATAAAAGATGTGTTACAATCTAAAGATTATATTAAACATATAAGAATAGGAAATAATGCTTGGTTTTATACAAAAGATAAAGATAGAATAAATTGTTACTTAATGAATACTAATAGACAAAGACTAAAACTAGAAGAGTTTATAAAATATGTAAATTTTATAGAAAGTGATGAAAATCATATTTATATAGAATTATTTAAAAAGAAAAAATATAATTTTTCTACTGAATTAACATATTATAAATATACATTAAATAAAAAAGATAAGTGCGTAGATTATTCATATGTTTATTGGGAAAATGAAATAACGAAATGTCAAAGTATAAAAAAGTCAATAGATAAAAAATTAAATAAATATGAAGAATATAATAGTAAATTGCGAGAAAACAATATTACATATGATAAATATATATTAATCATATATCCAGAGCAATATCCAATAGATATTGAAGACTTTGATGAGTTGTATAAAAAAATAAAGAAACAAATAAATAAGTTTAAGTATGATGAAATAGGAATTTTCCTATTCAACAAAATTCTGATATTAAATAATACAGAATACAAAGTTTATGATATTTAAGAAATTAAATAATAATATAGTAATTTATGAAATAGTATGAAAAATATATTATATAGCCTTAAGACAAAATCTTAAGGTTTATTTTTTTGTCCTAAAACTTATACTAAAAATTATTTTTAAAGCCTTAAAATTGAACGTGAGGCAAATAAAAACCAAATGAAAGGAGGATTGCAAATGCAAAAATTAAAAGGATTATGGATTCCAGCAGAAATTTTATTAAATGATGATTTATCAGATAAAGAAAAAATAATACTTGCAATAATTCTGTATTTAAGTGAAGAAGCTAAAAGTTGCTTTGCAAGTAATAAATATATTGCAAACATTGTAAAAGTAACACATGAAAGAGTATCTAAAATTATAAGTTCACTAAAAGATAAAGGATATGTAGATGTTAAGTTAAAATACAAAACAGATAGTAAAGAAATAGAACAAAGACAAATTATACCTATAGTCGAAAACATCAATAGGTGTAGTCAAAAACACCTAGAGGATATAGATATAAATAACTATTCAGATAGTCAAAAGCAACTATACCCTATAGATGATAATGACAAAGATATAATAAATAATATAAAAAATAAAAAGATATATAATAATAGTTCGAATAGTAATAAGCAATACAAATCGAACTATAAGGGAAGAGATTATACAAACTTTGACTTTACTAAATTATATGCAAATGCAGATGCATTTGTATAGATAGAATCAGCAACTAAAGTAGATGAACTACTTATGTAGCTGATTTTTTAGTTAAAGTTGCAAATAGCAATTTTAACTAAAACCTAAAAAATATGTGGATATTTTTTAGGCAAAGGGGTGTGGGGAAAAATAAATTTTCCCTGCCACAACAAATACTTTTAGCGATTAGCGTTAAAAAAGTATTGTAGTTGTGTTACAACACAATTCAAAAAAGAAGAAAATTATAAAATTTAGTCGTGTTTATTAGCACGAGCAAGGAGGTAAAAAAATGAGCTATGCGATAATAAGAAATACAAAATACAAAAGAGAAAATTTGAAAGGGATATTTAGACACAATGAAAGAAGAAATAAAAATTATTCAAATGAAAATATAGATAAAGAAAAATCACATTTAAACTATTCGCTAAAATCACCACAATATAGTTACGAAAAAGAATTTGAGAGAATAAGAGAAAAATATAATTTAAAAGGGCAAATAAAAACTGTAAGTAATATAGCTTGTGAATATATAATAACATCAGATCACGATTTTTTTGAAAAAATAGGAGAAGAAGAAACAAAAAGATTTTTTGAAACTGCATATAAATTTGTAATAAAATACAAAGATTTAGGAGAACAATATATAATGTCTGCCAAAGTGCATAGAGATGAACAAACACCTCATATGCACTTAATTTTTTTGCCAGTAGTTCATACAACTGATAAAAAAGAAAATGACATTGATAAACTAGCTTGTAGTGAATTTTGGAAGGCAAAAGATAGTTATAGACAATTACAAGATGCTTTTTATAAGTATATGGTAGAAAATGGATTTGATTTGCAAAGAGGCTTGCCAAAAGAAGAAACTAATAGACAACATTATTCTGTTGAAGAATACAAAAAGATAACAAATTTTAAACAGACAAAAGAAATCTTAAAAAATATGAAATTAGAGTTGCCAGATGTTCCAGACATTGCTGACATTAATATTAACAGGTTATCAAAGAAAAGAGATGAAAAAATTTTAGAAGAAATCATAAAACCAAAAGATAACTTAATCCAAAATTTATATCAAGATAATATGGATTTGCATAAGGAATTATCAAGACAAACAAAGGTTATAGAAAAAGCAGAAAAGTACCAAAAAGAAAGAGATAAAATAATGAGTGCTAATGCCAATTTACGCAATGAAGTAGAACAAATAAAAAGCGAATACAAGCAAAAAGAATTTGATATAGAATGGAAATATAAAAGTAAAATTAAAAGTTTAGAAAAAGAAAATAACAATTTACACAAAATTATTGATAAATTCTATGAAACTATTGATAAATTCATAAATTGGATTTGTAAAAAGTTTGATATGGGAGCAGAAGATAATTTAGTTAGAGATTTTCAAAAAGAAACTAATACCTATCTAGATGCAGGGAAGCAAATTAAACAAGAAGAAAGAGAAAAAGAAATTGAAATATAGTTAAAAATATTGTAATAAACACTGTTTTATGATAATATCGTGTCAAAGTGAGGTTGAGTATGAAAATAGGAATCGATATAGATAATACAATAACAGAAGTGCAAGAAGAATTAAATAACGCAGCATATGAATATGCAATAAAACTAGGAAAGAATATTAACAATGCTGAAAATTCTTTTGAAGATATAAAAAATAATGTAGACACATATAAAAAGAAATTTCAGTTTTCTTATGATGAGTTAAAATATTTTTTGAAAAATATTCAAGAAGAAATTACAAATAATGCAGTACCCAGAGAAAAAGTAGTGGAAGTTATAAGCAAATTAAAAAAATTAGACCATAAAATATATATAATAACGGCGAGAGATAGTGAGTTCCATGATGACCCATATAACTTAAGTAAAAATTGGTTAGATAAAAATAATATTGAATATGATAAGTTAATTGTTAATGCAAGAGAAAAAGCACCAGTATGTAAAGATGAAAAAATTGATTTATTCATTGATGACCAGTTAAATAATTGTTTAGATATAGCTAAAATAGGAATAAAAACTATAAGACTTTCTAATGATAAGAAAAAATATAAAGATATCATTACTTTTGAAAATTGGGATGAAATATATAATTATATAACAGAAATGGAGTAGCAAATGAAGAAAATTAAAAGTCAAAATCAAATATTGATAATGTTAGCATTTTTTAGCATATCAGTTGGTTTATGGGGAAACTTTAGACAACTTTGGTTAGAAAGCAATAATTTTTCAGTATTACAAATTAGTAATCTGATAAGTCTAGGAACATTCGTTAGCATAATAGGAATAATGCTAATTGGAAAATATATTAAAATAGATAAGCTAAAAAAATATATAATAATTGCTCAAATTATTAAGTTTTTTAATTTAATAGTATTGTATTATTTAAATGAAAAGGGATTAAATAATATCATTAGAATATCAATAATTATAGATATAGTTATGGAATATATAATTATAACAAGTATTTATCCTTTAATAACAAATATTATAAAAAACAATAATGAATATAGTAAAAGGCAATTAACAGAATATTTATTTAGAGATGTAGGTATATTGATAGGTGGAATCTTTATTGGAAGATATATTTTAGGCATATTTGTAGATTATAATATTTGTTTAATTATAGCAAATTTATTTTTACTTTTCTCAATTATATCAATTCTAAAAATTAATAATGATATTTCACAAAAAATAACAACTGATAAAGAGGAGTCAATTTTAAAATATATAACAAGAAGAAAAATATTAGTTTTATATTTAATATATATGCTTATTGGAACAATTGCTATGTCAACAGCACTAGGTTTAAAAATGCTTACACTGACAAATTATTTTAATTTTTCAGATAGTTTAGCAACAAATTATTTATTAATAGTAGGGTTGATCGCTGATACAATAGGAATAATTGCATTAAAATATTTAACTCCTAAAAATGATTATTTAACTTTAACAATAAAATTTGGAATACGATTTTTAGGATATGTAATAGCATTCTTTTCAAGTAGTATAACATTTACTTTAATTGCTATTACCTGGTCAATTTTGATATCTACAGCTTATGAAAATATTTGCGATGGACCATATGTAAATTCAGTAGCAAATGAATATCAATTAGAGTTTACAAATATGAGATACATAGTAAGATTTTTAGGAGAAGCCATTGGCGTATTTTTATGTGGTTTAATGTATGAAAATGGACTTAAGTATATGTTTGGGCTATCTGCAGTATTTATTGTATTTCAACTAGGGATAAGTTATTATATGATATATTTAAGAAAACATACTATAAGAATAATATGTAATAAAAATCCACAAATAAAATATACAGAAAGAAAATGTGCTTATGCTATTATTTATGATGATCAAGATAATATAGCAATTGCAAATGATGGAAAATATTTCTTCTTTGGAGGAGGAACAGAAGAAAATGAAACAGCATTGCAAACACTAAAAAGAGAAATACTAGAAGAAACAGGATATACACTAAAAGAGGTTTTTCCTTTAGAAAGCTTAATATCCTATGAGTATAATTCAAGTAGAGGAAATTTAAAAATTGTTGCAACAATATATACTGCAAAATTTGATAAGAAAATTACTGAACCAATAGAAAAAGACCATCAAATCTTATGGGGAAAACCAGAAAAATTTATTGATATAATGTATCATAAATACCAGAGAGTAATATTGAAAGAATATAGTGAAAAACATAAAATGAAAGGGAAAACAATATGTTAGAAAATTTGAAAGAAAAATATGTATTTTTTGATGTAGATGGAACTTTATCAGAATATAGATTTAAAGATCAATTATATGGAGGAAGATGCCCAGAACTTGGGTGTCAATCTTTAGAAGATTTACTGTTTTCAAATTTATTTTTGAATGCAAGACCTCTAAAAACAATGCAAAATGTAATTAGTAATTTAGATCCAGATAAAGTATTTGTTTTAGGGACTATTGTAACTAATAATGAAATAAATCAAAAGTATAAATGGATAGAAGAAAATTATCCTAATATAAAAAAGGATAATATTATTTTTATCAGTTCAACAATGTTAAAACCAGATGTAATAATAGAATATGCTAAAAAATTAAATATCAATGTAAGCGATACTGTATTTGTTGATGATAGGCTAGATGTTTTAAGAAAAGCAGAAGAATTAGGAATTGTAGCATACCATCCAAGTTCTTTCACTAAATAATATAATAAATATATAGAAAGGTTAATGAAAATATGGAGAAAAGAATCACACTTGTTACTATGTTTGATAACGAAGAAATCAATAAAATAGAGACCCTAATGCTAAAAACAAACAAAAAAACTTGCAAAGTACCATATGGAATTGATGATGAAAAGAGATATGAAATAGATAATTTACCATATCATTTTACTATTTCTGCTACTAATAAGGAAAATCAAGAAGAAATATTAAAAATAGCAGAAAGTATAAATATTGACAAAATACAATTAAAAGTAAATGATATAAAAATTATGAATGTAAAACATAATAGTTATTGTTTATATTTAGCAATAGAAGAAAATCAACAAATAAAAGAATTACAAAGAATATTTTATAATAAATTTCCACAAGAAAAATATAATCCAGATGATTTTACTTTTCATATGACATTACATATTGATAAGGATTATGATATAGTTTTAAATTTACAAAACACTATAAAAGAAAATTTTAAACCATTCTTATTAGAATTTAATACTCTAGCTTTATTTGATTATCCAGGAGATATGATAAAGAAAATTAATTTAAAAATATAATGAATTATACAAAAATACTAACTAAGCTTGAACTATTAGCTTAGTTAGTATTTTTACTTCCAATATATATCACTTAATTTCTTTAATTCTATTTTAAAATCTTGAATTTGATTATCCATATAACTATCTCTTAATTCTCTAGCTTTTTGAGACCATTCCTTAAATTGCTTTTCTTTAAATTCTTTAGTGTGATTATAATGTAATCCGTGCATTCTCTTATATTCTCGATTATATTCTTTTAGAATTAAACTATTTTTGACTTTTTCTTTTTGCTTATTTAAAGCTCCAATTTCTCTACAAGTTTTACCAGTATCTAAATATAAGTTGTTGCAATATTTTTGGTCATTTCTCCCTTTTTGATTTGGATTATTACTAGTAGTAGAGGGTATAAACAATTTACCACAATTTTCACATTTGTTTATGGTAAAGTTATTTTGAATTACTTTGAATAACTCAAATCTAATTTGTTCTTCTGTATTTTGTAATTCATAAACTTCTTCTGCTACAATATGTTTTTCTTTTATTATTTCTACGATTTTTTCTACATCTAATTTTCTTTCCTCAAAAGATAATTCTGTATCACATATGTATTTAGTTTTAAATTTAGTATCAAGAAAAAGTGCGTGTGCAGGTTTAGTATTAACATAGTATATATCAAATACTCTTTTAGTTTCATATAAAAATAATTTTTCAGGCACACTTAAATTTCTAACAAGAGAATTATTAGAGTATTTACTAATCAGTTCTAACCTTTCTTTTAAATCTGTTTTCTTCTCTATAAAGTTTTCTATTAATAAATCTCGTATAGTTTCAAAAAACTTCATATATTCATTATGCTTTTTGGTTGAAATCTTATCTATTTCTTGAATCCATTTCATAAGCAAAATCTGTGTAGTATATTCATCTTCTTCTAATTCACTAAAGAAATAATTAGGAGAGTATTTAGTATCTTCAATAAATACACCAATTTGAGATTTGAATAATAAATCACTCCTAAATACTTTAGAATTATATGTTTTCACAATTATATCTATTAAGACTTGTGTATAAAAATGAGTATATGGCGAAAATTCTAAACACGCTCTAACTATTTGAAACATTTTAAAGAAACAATCCAATTTTTCATCCATAGTATTTGATTCTTTGGCAGTACATACAAGTTCTATTAATTGGGTATATATTGTTTTCAATTTATCAAAATCTTCATAACTCATTATTGCAAATTCATATAATTTATCTCCAATATTATATTCAAAATCATGAGTAGCACCAAAAAACTCTCCGATCATTTTTTATTACAATTTTATTATTCTTAAGTGTAAAATTAGTTATCATATCAATGTTTCCTCCATTTTCAAAAATAGAATATAGCTATTTCAATTTTTAATTTATCTATAGACTTGCAAAAAAGTATTTACAACACTTTTTAAGGCTCTTATAATAAAAATCGCAAGTAGAAAATAGCACGTGTAAATAATTATTTTCTATCACAGTATAGCACATTGAAAATTGAATAGCAAACTACAAGCACAGATAATGAAACTTTCGTCTGGCTAACGTGATGTGAAGGGGCGATTTTCTAAAAAGAGGAATGAGGGCAAATCTCATATGGGATTAAATCCACTTGTGGTTTTTAAATTGATAAGACATAGAAGAGTGTATTGTATAAAGTAAGGGAAAATTGGAAATAATTACAACTAAAGGAGTGAGATTTATGCAAGAAAGAAAAGAAAAGAAAAAGTATAAAAAGAAAAACAATTTTAAAATAAATATTATATTTAATGAAAAAGGAGAAGCATTAGAGAAAATAATAGAAAGAGCATTTGGAAATTATTGTCTGAAGAAAAATTAAAGTAAAATAATGGTATTTAGTGAGATAATATGTTATAATACTTGCAAAGAGTATCAATATTATCTCATTATCTTTAAATAGCATAAGAAGGAGGTAAAAGTGAGCTATACAATAATGAATAATATTGATTATAAAGTAGGCATATATATAAGGCTTTCAAGAGAAGATGAAGAAAAAGAAAAATATCAAGAAAGTGAAAGTATTGGAAACCAAAGAACTTTGCTAATGCAATACATAAAAGAAAACAAACTAAACTTTATATCAGAATACGTTGATGATGGTGTAAGTGGTACAAGTTTTGATAGACCTGCATTTAATAGAATGATAGCAGATATTGAAGCAGGTAAAATCAATATGATCGTCACGAAAGACTTATCAAGACTAGGTAGAAATTATGTGCAATCAGGATTATACATTGAAACATATTTTCCAGAACATGAAGTAAGGTTTGTTGCAATATTAGACAATATAGATACGGCTTATGATACATCAAACAATGATATAGCACCATTTAAATCAATATTAAATGAAATGTATGCAAAAGATACATCAAAGAAAATAAATAGTGTATTACAATCAAAAAGAAATCTTGGAGAATATTTAGGAACAGCGCCTTTTCGGCTATAAAAAAGATCCAGAAAATAAATACCATTTAATAATAGATGAAGAAGCAGCAAATGTTGTAAAACTAATATATGAAAAATATTTAGCAGGTTTTGGTACAATGCAAATAGCAGATTATTTAAGTAAAAAGAAGATTCCAATTCCATCAGATTATAACAAGAGAAAAAGGGGAACAAAGTCTTTAACTTATGGACTATGGCAACAATCTACAGTAAGATTTATTCTTTCAAATGAAATTTATACAGGAACAGTTATACAAGGAAAAAGAAAGAAAGTAAGTTTTAAATCTAAAAAATTTATAGATTTACCAGAAGAAGATTGGATAAAAGTAGAAAATATGCACGAAGCTATTATAAGTAAAGAGGATTTTGAAAGAGCAAAAAAAGTAATTCAAGCAACTAAAGGCTCAAGAGTAGTTCAAAATGATTACTTATTTAAGGGATTACTTAGATGTTATGATTGCAAAGGATATATTGGAATAAGAAGTCCAGATAAAAACGGAAATATCTATGGTAGATGCCAAAGATATGGAAGGTTTGGAAAATTTGATGTATGTTCACCACACAATTTTAATTATCAAGTTTTTGAAGAACAAATGCTAGAAGTTTTAAGAGAAGTTTGTAAAGAATATACCAATACAAAAAAACTAGAAGAAATTGCAAAACAAACAAAAACAAAACAATCAAAAGAAATAGATATAAAAAAACAAATAGAATCTTTTAAACAGCAGGTAGAGAGTGAAACTAGAAAGTTGGAAGTAATGTATGATGATAGACTGTCAGGAATTATAACACTTGAGGAATATATGAAAAATGCAAATAGAATAAAAGAATTGGTTAGAGGATATGAACAAAACATCAAAGAGCTTGAACAAGAGCTATCAGGAGAAAGTGATAAGACAAAAAATGATAATAGATTAGATAATTTGATAGAAGAGTTTCTTAATATGGAGAAACCAACAAAAGAAATAATTAGAGAATTTATAGAAAAAATTGAAATTCATAGCGACAAGCAAGTTGATATTTATTTCAATTTTAAACCATTACAAGATTTAAATAATAATTTTATATGTGCTAGAAAAGAATATGAGAAAAAAGTAGGATAGAAAAAATGTCCACAACAACAATACACACATGCAGCGGTTTGGGTAATAATTGCAGAAACAATATTAGGATTTGGAGATAAAGCAACAGAACTATATAGAATGATAAATCCAATTGAACATTCTCGAACAATGGACGCAGCCAAAAAATACAAAGTAGAACCATATGTAATACCAGCAGATATTTATGGAGCAAGTAACTTAGCTGGGCATGGAGGTTGGACATGGTACACTGGTTCATCAAGTTGGTATTATAAAGCCGGAATAGAATTTATATTAGGATTAAAAATAAGAAATGAAACCATGAATATAGAACCCTGCATCCCAAAGGATTGGAAAGAATATAATATACAATATAAGTGGAAAAATAGTATTTATAATATTGCCGTAAAAAATCCAAATGGAAAAAATACAGGAGTAACAAAGATTTTAGTAAATGGGAAAGAAATTGAAACAAATGAAAGTAATAATGAAAATGGGCTTATAAAACTTGAAGATAATGGAATATTTAATATAGAGGTATGGATGTAAAAAAGTTCAAAATTAAAAGATAAAAATGTGAAACTAATTGCAAAGGATGCAAAAAGTTTCACATTTTTATCTTTTGTATGGTTTAATTTCATTAGTTAATCCAAGAATATAATCGACAGAAGTATTATAGAAATTGGCTAATTGAATTAAAATTTTTGTAGGAACATCATTTGTACCAACTTCATATTTTGAATATCCAGTTTGTGACATATTTAAAATACTAGCAATTTCTTTTTGTGATAAATCTTTATCTTCTCTTAAATCACGAATTCTTTTATACATATTCAGCACCTCTATTCTATTCTAAAATAATCTATTTTGGGTTATTGACATATAACCTGAAATGGATTAAAATAAATTGAGTAGGGGGGGTAACAAATGAAGAATTTTTTAGAAAATAAAGGAATCACATTAATAGCACTTGTAATTACTATAATAATTTTATTAATATTAGCTGGTGTAACAATAGCAACATTAACTGGAGAAAATGGATTAATAACAAGAGTTAAACAAGCAAAAAAAGCACAAATAGAAGCGGAAATAAAAGAAAGTTTAATTTTAGCAGTTCAAGATTTGCAAGTGCAAAAAGTTGGAGATGCAACACTTGATGATATAACACAAGAATGGATAAACGAAAAATTATCAGAGTATAACCCAAGTGTAAAAGATGATGCATCAATAAGTGGCAAAAAAATAACAATGGAAAAAGATGGAATAACTAAAAAGTTTTTAATAGCTGAAGAGCTAAATATAACAGAAATAGAAAATGATGGAGAAATACAGTTCTCATATGAAGCAGTATCAAGAAATGGAGAAAATGTTCAAATACTTATAAAAGTAAGTAATACAGAAAACGGATTAAATAAAATACAATGTCCAAATGGAAATATCATAGAATGTTATGGAGCAAAACAAGAAAAAGCAATAGATTATACAGTACAAATAGGAACAGAATATAAATTTAAAATAATATCTTCAAGTGGAACAGAGCAAGATGAAACAGTATTAGTTAATACTTATTGGCATAAGATAACAAAAAATATTGCAGAAGGTGCAAAGATTGATAATCCAGCAATAAAAGCAGAATACAATAAAGCATATCAAGCAAATATAATAACAAAAGATGTATTAGCAGAAGATGGAACAGTAAGAACAGATGCATTATATGTTATAGATAATATCGTAGTAAAAATGGGAGAACAAGAAGTAATAACAGCTGAAAATAATATAGTAGACAAAACAGCAGGAAAAATATATATAGAAAAAGTAACTGGAGATATAGAAATAAATGTAAGTGTAAAGAAATTAGAAATACAAACAACAGAAGCATATATTGGACCAAGTTCAACAGAGACAAATTCTACTAAATCAGTAGAGAATAATTCACAACTAAAAGGAACAGAGTTATATATAAATTTCAAAGCTACATTTGGAGAAACAAATTGTACAATAAAATTAAAAGATGATGATACAAAAACAGTACCATATAAAATAACATATGATGGAACATATACATTTGTAGTTTCTACGACATATGGAACAAAGAATATTACAAAAGAAATAACTATAGAAACTCAAAAATATAAAATTTATAGAATTTATACTCCTCAAGATTTACAAGATATGAGTAAAGATATGTCAGGTGATTATATTATTATGAATGATATAGATATGACAGGATTTGAGTTTATACCTATATCAGGAAGTTTTAAAGGAATGTTAGATGGACAAGGACATACAATATATAATTTTAAAATGAGTGTAACAGTAAGTGAATCAGGAATGTTCAAATTAATAAATAAGGCAATTTTTAAAAATATTATATTTAAAGATGTTAATATTGATAGCAGTTATTCTGGAATAGGAGTTATAGCAGGCACTACAGAATATAATACTAGTTATTTTTATAATATAGGAATAACAGGAAAAATTGCTGGTAGAGACAATGTAGGAAGTTTTATTGGAGTTGCAAATGGAGGAGGAATAAGTTTTGAAAAATGCTATGCAAGAACAGAAATTATAACTAGTAAAAGTAACTCCAGTGCAGCAGGATTTGTAGGGTATAGAAGAACTGCAAATATGTATGCTAATAAGTGTTATTTTTCAGGAAGTATATCAAATAATGCAACAGCAAGAGGCGCAATTTTTCCAACAGGAGGAACAACAGGAAGAAAGATAACAGATACATATTATAATTTAGAATTATTCACTACGCAAACATCATCTATTTATTCAGGAACTGGTATACAAGCCGATGAATTCAAAGATAGTAATAATTTTGAAAATTGGGATTTTGTAAATGATTGGTATATAGATGAAAATGGATTTCCAGAATTAAGATTTTGAAAAATTTAATAAGGGAAAAATAAATAACATAAAGTCTATGAAATATTTTATAAATTATTAACTTTTTCATAGATTCTGAGTATTTTAATTATAGAAAGATGAGATACTACAGAAATGGGGGAGTATTATTCAAATAATGTTTATACAGAACACATCTCCAGTAGGAATGTGGTCTGTATGTTGGATGATTTTTTTACCGTAACAACCAATAGCTAACATTTTTGCAAAAATTAAAGTTAATACTTGTATATTCACAAAAATTGTGATATAAAATAACTATATAAAAATAAAGCTACAGAAAGGCGGAATTTTTGTGGAAGAAAATACAGAAAAAGAAATTAAAAAAATATTAATCGTAGATGATGAGCAAGCAATCATAGACGTATTAGTATACAACTTAAAAAAAGAAGGATATGAAACACTTGAAGCAACAGATGGGGTAACAGCAGTAAACATGGCATTAGAACAAAAACCAGACCTAATGTTATTAGACATAATGTTACCAAAGTTAGATGGACTATCTGTATGTAAGAGAGTAAAAAACTATTTAAATATACCAATTTTAATGCTTACAGCTAAAGATGCAGAAATAGATAAAATTGTAGGACTTGAATTAGGGGCAGATGATTATATAACAAAACCATTTAGTGTAAGAGAGTTAATGGCAAGAGTAAAAGCAAATTTAAGAAAAAATGAAATAGCTAATATAAGAAAAGAAGAAGATAATACCATAGAAGAATTTAACGGAAAATCAGAAAACAAAATAAAAGTGAACGATTTAGAATTAGATTTAGATAGATTCGAAGTAAAAGTCAGAGGAGAAATAATTGACTTAACATTAAGAGAATTTGAAGTATTAAAATTCTTAGCAGGGCAACCAGGACAAGTTGTCACAAGAGAGACATTACTAGAAAAAGTATGGGGATACGAATATTATGGCGATATAAGAACAGTTGATGTTACTGTAAGAAGAATAAGAGAAAAAATAGAAAAAGATACATCAGCACCAAAAATATTAATAACCAAAAGAGGAGTTGGCTATTATATAGCAACAAAATAGAACAGGATAGGATAGGAAAATTTAAGTTCCCTATCCTATTTTTGTCGAATTTTGCGATGAAAAGTTGAATAGAAAATACAATTTTTATTGACACTCAATATAAAGCAATATATAATAATAAAAAATTTGATTCAGATTTTTTAAATCAAACAACAATATTTTTAAAATCAAAATACATTTTTATATCTATAAAAATTTCAAAAATTAATTAAAAAAGAAGGGAGAAAAAATATACAAAGTGAATAGAAAATTAGTATCTAAAAGTAATTTTGTACTAAGGAAAGTTTTAAATACAAAAGAAAATATAGATATTATAAAAGATTTCATTGAGGCTATTTTAGAAATAGACATAGAAAAAATAAAATTAAATGAATACTTAAGAAAAAAAGAAAAATATTTACCATCAGAAGAAAATTTTGGGGTATTAGATTGTAGAATTCAAACAAAAGAAGGAGAAAATTTTAATATAGGAATTCAATATGTAGATGGTATTTATATTCAAACAAAAATGTTATTGTATTATTCACAAATTCACTTAAATCAGCTAGACTATGATGATAATAGAGAATTTGCAAGAACTATAACTATTAATCTATTGGATTTTAACTATTTTGAAACACAAAATTATGAAAAAAAGATATCAATTGAAACAAATGAAAAAAAAATGAAATCAAAAGAGATAGAATTATATGTAATAGAATTACCAAAAGTAAAATATAGTAATGATAAGATGAACAGAAAAAAAGAGTGGATAATATATTTAGAAGGCTCTAATATAGAAAAAATAGAGAAAATAAAAGAAGAAAACAAATATATATGCGAATTGGACAAACAATTAGAAAAATATTGGGAGAATGAAACAATGGAATAAAAAGTTAACATTTAAAATACTTTAAATTTGTAGAAAAATAATAACTTATTTAATTATTTTGTATGGACACATAAAACAATTTAAAAATTCTGATGAAAGCTTGTCAAAACTTTCATCAGAATTTTAATCACAAACACAATTAATATTATCTAAATGTAACTTTTACAACAGTACCTTCATCAACTTGAGTACCTTTGGCAGGATCTTGAGAAACTACAGTGCCACTTCCATCAATAGAAATATTTAAATTAACATTTCGTAAAGCATTAATAGCTTGGGAAGCACTCATTTTGCTCAAGTCAGGGACAGTTGTAGAAGTTCTAGTTGTTTGATCATATAACATAACAATAGAATTTTTTATTAATGTAGTTCCAGGCTTTGGAACTTGATCAACTACAATAGTGCTATTCTTATTATTAGAAGTATTAATTTTTGTTGTAAATCCGGATTCTTTTAAAATCTTTTCAGCCTCTGTAATTGTTTTATTTTGAACATTTGGTACTTGTATTAATCCATCTTCTTCAATTTCTTCAACATCTGATGGAACACCTAAATAAGGTAAAATTTCTGTTAGCATTTGAGAAACTACTGGACCTGCAACAGTACCACCTTGATGGCTAGCACCAGTTGGATTATATAATGTAAGTAATAAAACAACTTGTGTATTTTCTACTGGAGAAATAGCAACAAATGAAGCTACATAATCTTTTTGATTAGTATTTTGTAAGACTTCTGATGTACCAGTTTTACCTCCAATAGTATAGCCTGTAACAGAGCCATTACCACCAGTACCATTAACAACAACTGATTCCATCATATAACAAGCTTTTTCAGCAGTCTCTTTTGATATAACTTGTCTAACTTCTGTTGGTTCAATTGTAGTAACAGCACCAGTATCTGTATTTGTTATAGATTTTACAATTCTAGGTTTCATCAAAACACCATCATTAGCAACAGCAGAAATTGCAGATATCATTTGCAAAGGAGTAATACTTAAACCTTGTCCAAAAGACATAGAAGCCTTATCAATTGCATTTAAGCTATCTTCATCTCTAAATATAGAATTTGGTTCATAAGGTAAGTCTATGCCTGTCTTATCTAAAAGACCAAAAGCACGATAATATTTATATAAAGTAGATGTATCAATTCTTGTTATTAATTGCATAAATGCAGGATTACAAGAGTTCTCCAAAGCATTTTTTAAAGATTGAGGGCCATGTGATTGAGGATAATGCCAACATTTAATTTGTTTACCATTTACAATTTCATAACCTTTACAATTGAAATCACCAGCTACATCTGTATCAGTAATATTTTCTTCTAATGCAATAGAAGAAGTTACTACCTTAAAAACAGAACCAGGTTCATATAATTCAGATACAGACTTATTAGACCACATTTTGTAAATAGCCGCAGATTTAGCTTCTGTGTCTAAACTATCATAAGTTTTAGAAAGAGATTCATTAGGTGTAAAAGGTGTATTTAAATCATAATTTGGATAAGTTGCCATTGCTAGTATGTCGCCAGTTTTAGGATCCATAACAATACAACTACCGCCATCAGTACAAACATTATTATCAACAGCTTGTTGTAAATATTTTTCCACGGTTTTCTGAACATTTAAGTCAATAGTAAGAGTTAAATCACTTCCATTTTCGGCCGCAATATATTTTTCTTCAGCATTTGGAATTTCTTCTTGACTAGCACTTTGTGAGCTTACTATTTTACCAGGAGTTCCAGATAAAATAGAATTCCATTTATTCTCTATACCAGAAAGACCATGGTTGTCACTTCCACAAGAACCCAAAACTTGAGATAAAAGAGTATTGTGTGGATAATATCTTTTAGTATCTTCATCAATATTTATACCAGAAGTAACTTTATTTGTCTTCATCCAATTTTTAAGTTCATCAACTTTATCTTGGTCAACTTTTTTAGCAATTGTTTCTACTTGAGCAGAACTATTTATTTTTTCCAACATTTCATTATAATCCAATTCGAAGATTTCAGAGAATGCTTTTGCAACTTTTTCTTTTAATACTTTTGTTTCCTCATCACCTTTTTTATCTTTTATATTTTTAGGATTTATAGTAATTGTATCAACAGAAGCACTTGTTGCTAAAACATTTCCAGTAGAATCATAAATAGAACCTCTTTTAGGACTAATTATTTGATTTATAGATTGCTGTCTATATGCAAGTTCTTTTAAATACCCACCCTGAACAAATTGCAAATAGCCTAATCTTCCTAATAGTAAAACAAAAATTAAAATAATAACTATAAAAATATTTTTTAATTTTTTTACATGTATGAAATTTTGAGAAGTAAAATCATTATTTATTTTAACAATGTTAGATGATTTAGGATTAATAGTTAAATCAGATTTTATAGGATTTGTTTTCGTAGTATTAAGCTTATTTATATTTGATTTAGTCTCCTTAGTAGGTATATTATTTTTTAAGGAAGACATCCTTGATTTGTTTTTTGAAGTTATATTTTGTTTTGAATTATTTCTTTTATTATTCAATATTTTCACCACTCTTTAGTAAAGTAATTATAATTAATTAGAGTAATTTTAAGTTGTATATTTAAAATTACATCATTTAAACATCATAATTCAATACTATTTTATATGAAACAATAGCAAAAATCAATAATTTAGATATTGAAACTTGAAAAAAGTAATAAAAATGAGTATAATATATGAAAAAATAGGAGAGATATATGGAAAATATTTTTGAAGAAACAAGAATAATAATGAAAAAATATAATATTAAAGCTAATAAAAGTTTAGGACAAAATTTTTTGATAAGCCAAGAAGTAGTAAATAATATCATAAAAGCAAGTGAAATTTCAGAAAAAGATTTAGTCATAGAAATTGGACCAGGATTAGGAACTTTAACCAAAAGGCTATTAGAGCAAGCAGGAAAAGTAATATGTGTAGAGTTGGATACTAAGATGATAAACATTTTAGAAGAAAGATTTTTTTTATATAAAAATTTAGAAATAATAAATCAAGACATTCTAAAAGTTGATTTGAAAAATAAAATAAAACAAGAGAAAGAAAAAAATGGATTTGAAAAAGTAAAAATTGTAGCAAATTTGCCATATTATATAACAACCCCAATCATAATGAAACTTTTAGAAGAAGAATTAGATTTAGAAAGTATTACGGTAATGATACAAAAAGAAGTAGCAGATAGATTGACAGCAATACCAGGGAAAAAGAATACAGGAGCCATAACATATACAGTATATTATTATACAGACTCAGAAGAAATATTAGAAGTTCCAAAAGATTCATTTATACCAGAACCAGAAGTAACATCAGAAGTAATAAAATTGAATATAAGAAAAAAACCAATTGTAGAACCTAAAAATAAAGAAAAAATGTTTAAAGTAATAAAATGTGCATTTACACAACGTAGAAAAACTTTATTAAATTCACTAGTAAATACAAATATTTTAGATAGTAAACAACAAGGAATTAATATGCTAAATAGCCTTAATATAAATGAAAATATCAGACCAGAAGAATTAACAATAGAACAATTTAAAGAAATTTCAGATTTTTTGTCATAGAGTATTCAAAAAGAAAAAAGTATATGATATAATAGAATTGAATATTTATGTAAGGAGGTTAGAATGAATCAAATTTTAGTTACAAAAAAATTATATATAACACCAGAACTAAAAAGAAAAAAGAAAGTATATAAATTTGAATTTATTATATCTATTTTTTTAGTGTGTGTTCTAACATCTTTATGTATATATGCTGAATATGATAGAACAAAAAATGAAAAAACTTCTTCGGAAATTTTATCGGATTTTAATCAGGTACTTACAGAAACAGCACAAAGTGATACTACAAAGAGCTCTGACGATGATGTATTGGTTGTAATATTAAATAATATGGGGGATTACGCTACAGAAGCAGCTACAGAAGAAACAACTGCACAGGAGTTAGAAAATTTGGCAAACCAGACAGAAAAAAGAACATCAAAAAGTGGATATAAATATTCTACAATAGCAAGTATAAGCATACCAAAAATAAATGTTAATTATCCAATTTTGCAAGGAGAAACAGGGTCAGATGCAGAGACAGAAGAATTATTAAAATTATCACCATGTAAATTCCATGGACCACAACCAAATGAAGTTGGAAACTTCTGTATTGTAGGACACAATTATAGAGATAATAGATTTTTTAGTAAAGTTAAAAACTTAGTTGTTGGAGATACAATACAAATTACAGATTTAAGCAAAAGAACAATTACATATCAAGTGTATGATAAACATACTGTAGATCCAAATGATACAAAAGATACCACTCAATGGACTGGTGGAAAGAAAGAAGTTACATTAATTACTTGTACTGATGATAGTTCATTAAGAATTATAGTAAAATGCAAAGAAGTAAAATAGATAATTAATTTGTAAAATAATTAGTTAAACACATATAACCAAAAGCAAATCCTTTTCATATAATAAATAAAAAGTATGAGGAGGATTTTACTTTGGCAAAAATTTTAGTTTTTAATAATGATACAGATAGAATGGAAACATATTATAGAGATGAATCAGATTCTATGCCATACAATACAAATGGAACTTTAAGAGTACGAGAATTTAGAGGTTCAAGCAAAAGCAACATTTTATGGACAACTAAAAGAACCATGCAAAGCTGGAATAGTCAAAGGTATATTTATGGAGCACCAATTCCAGTAGGTTTTGCCTTTAAAAGACCATATGAAGGAGGACATGGAAACCAAAGCCAACATTATGCTGGTGTTGCATTTGATGTTGGTCAAACATTAACTAGTACACAAAGAACAAGATTATGGCAATCAGCAAATAATTCTGGAGTATGGTATTATGTTGAGCCTATATCACTTACACCAACATGGATTCATTTTGACAAAAGGTTCCGGCAAACCAGCTTGCAGTACAGGTGGATTTCCTACTATAAGAAGAGGAAGTTTAAGCAATTATGTACTAATTGCACAAGATGATTTAAATACATTAGGATTTAGAACTAATGGATTAGATGGGATTTTTGGAGCTGCTACACAAAATGCAGTAATAAGTTATCAAAAGTCAAGAGGACTTACAGCAGATGGAATTGTTGGCTGTAATACGTGGCGTTCGTTACAAGAAGAAGTTGTAGGAACAGGTCCAACAGGAACTACAATAAATTGAAATTAAATCAATATATTAATAAATAAAAAGAAAAAATTAAAATTACTTAATGTTGCGAAGTATCAGTGTACAAAAAATTTTTTGATTTGTATTAAATGAAAAATGAGATTTGAGCTAAAATTATAACTCAATCTCATTTTTCTGTTGAACTTTTTTATAGCCCACTTTTTTGGATTTATTTAAATATTATTCTTCATCTAAATTAGAATCTGCAATAGTTTTTGCAATATCATAAATTAATCTTTGTTTAGCAGGAGATACATTTTTAAATAAATCAGAAAATTCTTTATCTAAATAATTTTCAGAACTGCTAGAAGCACCATTTAATAAATATCCTTCTGAAACATCTAATAAACCACATAATTGATTTAATCTTTTTAAATTGATGTGAGAATTTCCCCTTTCTACTCTACTTAAAAAAGCAACTGATACATCTATTTTATCAGCTAAGTCTTCTTGAGTCATATTTTTAGCAAGTCTAGCTTGTTTAATTCTAGAACCTATAACATTATAGTCTATAGCCATTTATAATCACCTTCCTATTTTTTTTATCTTAATATATCATTTAACTTATAAGTTTTGAAGATATTAAACGATACAAATAAATCTATAAGTTAACAATTGTGCAAAATAAAAATAAAGAGAATCAAGCAAGCTACTAGAATAAATATATTTTAATATAAAAAACAGCAAAAAAACAAGAAAAAGACAGGAAAAAAGAGTAAAAAATAATAAAATCAGGAAAATATACCATATTTTTAAAAAGAAAAACCTTAATTTGGACAAAATATGTATACATAATTTGCAAAAGTACAAAATATATAGTATAATAATAGATAGTCATGTTTCAAAAAAGCTTAAATTAAAGGAGAGTGAAGTTTATTTTAAAAAAGAAACTAAAACATGGTACAAAAGAAATTTTAAAAATATTTAACTTATGTTTAATATCTTTTGGATTTATAATTGCAATAGTATTAATAAAATATAGACCGGTATATGAAGTTAAAATATCAGATACTTCAGTAGGGTATATACAAAACAAAAAAGCTTTTGAAGAAATAATAGAAAATTATATAGAAAACTATGAAGCAAAAAACGTAAAAAATGTAGAATTAGAAGAAGAACCAAAATTAGAGTTAAAATTAGTAAATAAAACACAAGAAACAAATGAAAGTGAAGTTACAATAGCTTTACAAAAAGAATTAAAAATTACTTATGAATATTATGAAATTGCATTAAATAATGAAGTTCTAGCAACAGTTGATACAATGGAAGAAGCTCAAGAAATTGTTGCAGAAGCTAATGATGAAAAATTAACAATAACAGAAAAAAATACAGAAAATATTGAGGAAGTAAACACAACAACATTAGATGTTGCCAAAAGTACTGTAATGAAAACAGAAGAAACCACAGAGGAAACAAGTATAGCAAATATCAATGGAGTAAAAATAGCATCTGTACCAGTTACAGGAGTTATTTCATCAAGATATGGTTCGGTAAGTAGCTTAAGAGTATCAACTCATACAGGGTTAGATATAGCAGCACCATATGGAACAGCAATAAAAGCAGTAGCAGATGGAACAGTAACATTTGCAGCATATTCAGGTTCTTATGGATATTTAGTAAAAATAGACCATGGAAATGGAGTAGAAACATGGTATGGACATACAAGTAAAATGTATGTAAAAGCGGGAGAAAAAGTTAATGCAGGAGATACAATAGCAGCGGTTGGAAGTACAGGAAATTCAACAGGGAATCATTTACATTTAGAGATAAGAATTAATGGAAAACATGTAAATCCACAAAAATATTTATATTAAAAATTACGAGAAAAACAATATTTCATAAAAATATTGTTTTTTTTGTAAAATAAAATGAACTTTTCGTAAATAAAACAAGAAAAAAGAATAAAAATAAAGTATTATAAACGTTGACAATAAGCTAAAAAGCCAGTAGAAAAACTAAAAAGGAGAAAAAATATGAACAAAGAACGGGCGTATGAAATACTAAAAGAGGCAAATCAAACTGATGATCCAGAAAAACTCAGAAAAATTTTGTATATGGTTGTGTTTGACAAGCTAACATCATCTAGTAATGATGATGAAAAAATCATTTCCAAAAGTCTCGGGAATGAGATGGAACAGGTCAAACAATCAGAAAATGTGAACGAATATGATATAACTAAAAAAATTACAGAAATAATAAAAACATTAGGAATTCCAGCACATATTAAAGGTTATCAATACATTAGAACGGCAATCGAAATGTGCCTTGAAGATATTCAAATGTTAGATGCCATAACAAAACAGTTATATCCAGAAATCGCTAAGCAATACAAAACAACATCTAGCCGGGTTGAACGGGCAATTAGGCATGCTATTGAAACAGCATGGAGTAGGGGCAATATGAAAACAATAGAGGAAATATTTGGATATACAGTCAATTTTAAAAAGGGGAAACCTACGAATTCAGAATTTTTAGCCTTAGTTGTAGATAAAATACGACTAGAGAATAATATGATTTAAACTCCAAAAAGCAGGAAATTTTAAATTTAAGATTTCCTGTTTTTTTAGTTGACAATTTTTTCTAATAATATATAATAAAATAGGATAAAATAATACAAAGGAGGATGCTCTATGGCAGAAAATTTAGAGGAAGAAAAAGTACAGAAGATGATTAATGACTTAGTAGAAAAAGCCAAAATTGCTTCAAAGGAGTATTTAGAATTAAATCAAGAACAAGTAAATAATATAATAAAAGCAATGTCAATGGCAGGATTGGAACATCACATGGAACTTGCAAAAATGGCAGTAGAAGAAACAGGAAGAGGGATATATGAAGATAAAATAACAAAGAATATGTTTGCAACAGAATATGTATATCATAGTATAAAATACGAAAAGACAGTTGGAGTAATAAGCGAAAATGATGAGGAAGGGTATGTAGAAATAGCAGAACCAGTTGGAATTATTGCAGGTGTAACACCAGTAACCAATCCAACATCAACAACAATGTTTAAATCTATTATTGCAGCAAAAACAAGAAATGTAATAATATTTGGATTTCACCCATCTGCACAAAAATGTAGTAGTGAAGCAGCTAGAATATTAAGAGATGCAGCTGTTAAAGCAGGTGCACCAGAAAATTGCATTTTATGGATAGAAGAACCAAGTATTTTAGCAACAAGACTATTAATGAACCATCCAGATGTTAATTTGATTTTAGCAACAGGTGGAACAGGAATGGTAAAATCAGCATATTCATGTGGAAAACCAGCATTAGGAGTAGGACCAGGTAATGTACCTTGTTACATTGATAAAACAGCAAAACTAAAAACATCTGTAAATGATTTAGTATTATCAAAATCTTTTGATAATGGAATGATATGTGCATCAGAACAAGCTGTTTTAGTAGATAAAGATATATATCAAGAATTTGAAAAATTGATGAGAGAAGCTGGATGCTATTTTGTAAATCCAGAAGAAAAAGAAAAGCTAAAAAATTCAATGTTTGAATATAACGAAGAATATGGATATAAATTAAAATCACATGTTCCAGGACAATCTCCATATACAATTGCAAAAGAAGCTGGTTTTGAAGTACCAGAAGATACAAAAGTAATTGTTGTATATGAAGAAGGAATTGGAGAAAATTCCCCATTTTCTAAAGAAAAATTAAGCCCAGTACTAACATATTATATTGTTAAAGATGAAAATGAAGGAATAGAAAAAGCAGAAAAATTATTAGAATTTGGAGGATTAGGACACTCTGCCGTAATTCATAGTGAAAACGAAGAAACTATTTTGAAATTTTCAGAAACAATGAAAGCTGGAAGAATAATTGTAAACTCACCATCAACACATGGTGCTATTGGGGATATTTATAATACAAATATGCCATCACTTACTTTAGGTTGTGGATCATTTGGAGGAAATTCAACAACAGCAAATGTGTCATCAGTAAATTTGATAAATATTAAAAGAGTTGCGAAAAGGAGAGTTAATATGCAATGGTTTAAAGTTCCAGAAAAAA
>OLVX01000225.1_pt1 | contig 58762 bp, 74 predicted proteins | sample 1673271 | NCBI WGS metagenome assembly OLVX01 (sample SAMEA3178939, study PRJEB25190) | human gut metagenome | biome: human gut; feature: human-associated habitat; material: faeces | place: Austria | collected 2013
CAATCGCGAGATTTGTGTCTGCGCGCACTTGACACAAACTTGACATGCGCAAAAAACGTGCGCAGAAATGAGGAAAACTATGTTTCGTGAAATCAAACCGCAGGAGATCAAGGATAACCCCTTCGAGCTGATCGGAAAGGAGTGGCTGCTGGTAGCAGCAAACAAAGACGGCAAAAGCAACGCCATGACGGCGAGCTGGGGAGCAGTAGGTGAAATGTGGGGAAAGTCGGTCGTGATGATCGTGATTCGCCCACAGCGCTACACGAAGACCTTTCTGGATCAGACAGAGACGTTTTCCCTTGGTATTTTCCCGGAAACACAGCGGGAGATGTTAAATTACATGGGAACGATATCTGGAAGGACAGAGGATAAGATCGCCAAAAGCGGACTGACAGAGTCACTTGTAGATGGCGCACCCGTTTTTGAAGAAAGCCGGATGACGCTCGTGTGCCGTAAGCTGTTCGCACAGCCCATGGAGGAAGCGGCATTTCTGGATCAAAAGACCGTGGATTCCTGGTATCCGGATAAGGATTTTCATACGCTTTATATCGCAGAAATTGAGAAAGTGCTGGTAAAATAGAGCCGGATCGAAATAATAGATTGCAAAAAAGATCCTGCATTGCAGCTGCGCATTTGCGCCGGACAATGCAGGATCTTTTGTTTCTTTCATAGGAAAATACGTCCTATGAAAGAAAAACGCGCTGCGAGGATGCGCACTCGGCGCAGGGGTAGATGGTTGCTAAAGCAACCGCGCCTCGGCGCGAGAATGTGCCTTGGCACATTCTTTTTTCGTGCAGGAAAAACAGGAGCTGATACGTCCGGTTATAGATGTATCATTTACTGGTCTGCCAGATCTGACAGAAAATTTTCGAAGCAGACGCCATCAGGCTCCGGAATCTGCAGCGTGTTCGATGCAGAAATACATTTGGAAATAAAATCCGCCGCCTTTTGGACGGAGACGGAAAAATCGACGCCGTTTAGTGCGTCCGCCATCAGGATCGAAGCGAAAATATCGCCGGTTCCATGTCGGGACGGACCTGCAGAGGGCGTCAGGCAGGTGCGTTGAGAAAACGGCTCCTTGCAGGACAGATAATTTTCAAAGCCTTCTTTCCCATGGATCAGGCAGGGCAGACCTGTGATGACGATTTTGGACGGACCGAGTTTGTGAAGCCTTTGACAAAGCTCAGAAAGCTCAGATTCGTTCCAGAAGCCGTCTTTCCAGGGCGTATCCGTCAAAAGGCATGCTTCCGTGATATTGGGCGTAATGATGTCTGCCAGCGGAATCAGGCTGCGCAGCTTTTGGCAGTGTTCCGTTGTGATCGTGCGATAGGGTTTTCCGTGATCGCCCATGACGGGATCGACGAGAATCGTTTGGCAGCCTCGGCTTTTCTGGTCGGAAAGAAAGGAAGAGACAGACAGAATCTGTTCTGCCTGTCCTAAAAATCCGCACAAAACACCGTCAAACGTAAGATTTAACTGCTTCCATTGCTCCAGATAGGAGGGCAGAAACGCGGTCAGATCCTGACAGGCGAAGGCTGCAAACCCTGTATGATTGGAAAAAACGGCGGTAGGCACCGGGCACGCCTGCACCCTCATGGCGCTCAAAATGGGAAGCGCCTCGGTGAGGGAACAGCGTCCATATCCGGCGAAGCTGTTGATGACTGCCGCCTTTTTGGGAATCTGTAGATTCATTTGGAAGATCCTTCTTTACCGACCTGAAAGAACAGACCGGACTTTTTGAGTGCAGGCAGAAGCGCCATGTATACAAGAACGGAAACGATGGTGGAAATCACGGTGTTGATGGCTGTTGCAGTGATATTCCATGCCAGAGTCAGCTCTGCAGCGGGTTTGCCCAGGATCAGCAGCTTATAAAAATATCCTACAAGAGGATCAAAGATTGTGTTGAAGATCAGCCCGCCCAATGCTGCCAGTGCTGCAATACGGGCGATTTTCTTTTTGTCTGTCTGATAAGTGATGTGACCGAAGTGATGGGCGATCAGACCGGTGATCAGACCGATGCAGAGCTTCAGAATAAAGGTCTTGGGTGCATATACGACATAGACGGGATCGAAAAGGTCGCCGATGGTCATGCCGATGGAGCCGCCGATGCCGCCCCAGAGACCGCCAAGGATCAGCGCGCCGAGAACACAGACTGCATTGCCGAGATGGATGCTTGTTGCGTCGCCGCCGGGAAGCGGGATCTTAATCTGCAAAAAAGTGAAGACAACATAAGATAATGCTGCAAATACACCGGTCAAAACCAGCTTCTGAAAAGATTCTTTTTTCATAGTGGAAATCCTCCTCATCAAAGTTTTTCTTATCATAAGCAATATGTGGCATGATAGAAAGTGCCATTTTACACTTTTTTTACCATGCCAGTTTTGAAATTGCTGCCAAATTTGCAAGTGGTTACAAAAAGAACGTGCGTTTGGATTATCGATTTTGTGAGACATTACGGCTTATCGGAAAGTCGCAAATTTGCTAGAATGGAAAGCAGAAAACATGCGCAAAAAGCGTGCGCAGAAATGAGCGGAAAAAATGAAAGAAACAGGAAGCTATTTGTTGGATGTGCTTTTTATGGGAGGTCTGATTACAGCCAGCCTTTGTGATTTTAAGAAAAGAAAGATTCCGGACGCGATCACGGGATTTCTGTTCCTGACCGGTGTTGCTGCGCTTTTTTGGATGCCGCAGCCTTCTATAAAAATGCGTCTTGCCGGGGCGTTTATTGCCGGATTGCCGCTTTTTGCGGCAGCTGTATGCAGGCCGGGAGCAGTCGGCGGCGGAGATGTCAAGCTGATGGCGGCAGGTGGTTTCTTTTTGGGATTGTCTGCTGTATGGGACAGTCTCGCGTTTGGAATGGCGCTTGCAGGGGGATACTGTCTGTGCCTGATGTTACTTCGAAATGGGAGAGAGCAAAAGATTGCGCTTGGACCATTTCTGAGTATGGGGCTTATGTTTGGAATGTTCCGCTCTATGGGAGCATGATTGGGAGTAGAAGACCGGATCTGTGACTTTTTCGTGTAAAGCCTTTACAAAGCAGGAGAAAAGTTGATACAATATCGACTGTATGCTCTGGCACCAGAAACAGCCGGAAAACCCGTTGGTTTTGGCATCGGGGCGGAAGAAAGACAGGAAAAGGCAGAGATCTATCATGTGGAAAAAAAGAGGAAAAAAATTAGCGCAGAAAAGGAAAAAGATCGGAATCGCAGCGGCAGCAGTGATTGTGGCGGCAGCAGGTTCTACGCTGATTTATCATAATTTACCGCAGACAAAGGTGGAAAAGCAGCTGACCCTTGCGGCAAAATATATGACGGAAATGAATTATTTGGAGGCGCAGGAGGCTTATACAGAGGCACTTTCCATCGATGAAGGCAGCGTGCGCGCTTATCGCGGGCTGGCGGATGATTATGCAGCACAGGGACAGCTGGATGAGGCGGCAGAGATTCTGCATCAGGGATATGAGACGACACAGTCCGAAATTCTGCTGCAGAACTACTGTGCGACTGTATTGAACAGCGTAGTGGAGCACGTCAATGAAAAGACGGCCGGTCTGGACGATATCAGGAGTTGTTTTACCGTACTGGAATCAGATCCGGATCATGAAAGTGTCAGAAGCGTTTTAGAAAGCTGTGTTGAGCAGATCACAGTGCAGGAGGATACTGCGTCCCTGATGTTAGACGAATTGGATGGAACCTCTGATTTTGACGAATATGCAGACGTTGCCGAAAAGCTTTTGGGGCTTGCCGAAAAGGACAGCAGCTACCAGGAAGCAGCATACAGATTTATAATACCGAAAGCACAGAAGATTTATTTAAGCCTTTCACATCGGGACAGCTGGAAGGAACTGGTAGAACGGGCACAGGCGCTGGGAGATGCAGAGGCAGATGGCATTTTGGCATGTCTTTCCAAACAGCAGGAGATAAGCGATTACTTCGCGCCGATGTTTGAGGCGTTTGAACAGGAAGACTACAAGTCGGCGCGGAATTTCATCGTGACGGATCAGTACGAGGCCATCCGGGATGCGTTTATCAACCGCACGATGGAATACTGGACGGGCAATACCTATGTGCCGGTCACGAAAGAAGCGATCGTATTTCTCCTTACAGAGGACGGCTGGAGGTTTTCTTTTGTAGAAGATGATTCTCTTGCACAGCCAAGTGGTACAATTCGGGTGCTGGGACAGAAGATGGAGGATCTCGGCGTACAGAGAAGCAGCATCGAGTATGTGCCAGCTTACGATCCGGCGGTATATTATCCCCATACGGAATATGAGATCGTGTACTGGAATACAATGGTAAGCGGGATTGCAACGGACAATACAAACGTCGTATCCCGGATGAATTACCGCTTTGCAAAAAAGACCTACACGGCGGAGGGCTCGTCGGCGGAAATGATTTATGACTGGGGCGGAGAAAACGAGAAGCGTCAGAAGGAGTAAGTAGGCTGCCGCAGCGTGGGGGTATCATGCAGGCGGCGCAGATGGACAGAAGGGAGTGGCAGCATGCAACGGTGTATCTTAATTGGAGCAGGAGACTGCAACGTTCAAAAAATCGAAACAAAGCCGGAGGATCTTGTGATCGCAGTGGATGGCGGTTACGATACCTGCAGAAAATATGATATAGTTCCGGACCTGATTGTGGGCGACTTTGATTCCGTGCAGGAATCGGACATGCCGCAGATTGCGGAGATCGCAAAAATTGCGCCGGATCATGTCGTTGTACTTCCGACAGAAAAGGACGATACGGATATGCTGGCTGCCATCCGTATAGGTCTTTTAGAAGGCTGTCAGGAATTTCGCATTTACGGCGGGATGGGCGGCAGACTCGAGCATACGCTGGCAAACCTGCAGTGCCTGATTTATTTAAAACAGTGCAGCGCAGTTGGGTATCTGATGGATGATAAGATGACGGCATTCGTGATGCAGAACGAGACGGTCTGGTTTAAACCGGAAGCGAAAGGCTTTCTGTCCCTGTTTTCTATCGGGGAAAAGGCATCAGGCGTTACGATTCGGAATTTAAAATATGAAATGCAGGACGGTGAGATTACAAACAGCTTTCCGATCGGAATTTCCAATGAATTTATTGGAAAACGGTCCAGTGTGACGGTGGAGCAGGGAATGCTTGCAGTGATCTTATCCGAAAAAGAATAACGGGCGCAAGAAGGAGCAGAATAGAAAGAAGGCACAAAAAACGGCGCTGTCTGGAAAACGAAATTCCAGGCAACGCCGTTTTGTTTATGTAGCGGCACAACAAAATGATATCGTCTTTATGCCGCGGTGCAGTGAGTTACATCACATTTTTAAACTGACTCATGTACAGATCGTAGTAGAAGCCTTTCTGCGCAAGCAGCTGCGCTGCATTGCCCTCCTCGATGATGCGGCCATCGTCGATGACGAAGATCCGGTCGGCCTTCTGGATCGTGGAAAGGCGGTGTGCAATGACAAAGGAGGTACGTCCCTTTAAAAGCTGTTCAATGCCCTCCTGCACGAGGATTTCCGTGTTGGTATCGATGCTGCTGGTTGCCTCGTCCAGAATCAGGATGCGGGGATCGGATACCATCGTGCGGGCAAAGGCGAGCAGCTGCTTCTGGCCGATGGAAAGACCGCCGCCGCGTTCGGATAATACGGTGTCATATCCTTTTTCGAGCTTTAGGATAAAGTCATGTGCGTTGACTGCCTTTGCGGCTGCGATGATCTCTTCATCCGTCGCATCGAGTTTTCCGTAACGGATATTGTCCTTGATCGTGCCGGAGAACAGGAAGTTATCCTGCGTCATGACGCCCATCTGCTGCCGGAGGCTTTCGATGGAAATTTTCTGCACGTCGTAATCGTCGATCAGGATATGACCGGTCTGGATATCGTAAAAGCGGCTGATCAGGTTGACGATCGTCGTTTTGCCTGCGCCGGTGGGACCGACTAAAGCAATCGTTTCGCCGGGTTTGATCTGGAAGCTGACGTCGTCTAAAACGCGCTTCTCTCCATCATAGGAGAAGGAAACATGATCGAAGGTAACAGCTCCTTTGACCGGAGGCAGTTTGGTCACGCCGTCAGCATCGGAAATTTTAGACTCTGTGTCCAGAATCTCAAAAATACGTTCGGCTCCGGCGATATTGGTGATGATCTGGTTGTAAAAGTTGCTCAGGTTCATAATCGGATTCCAAAACATCGAAATATAAGAGCCGAATGCGATCAGGATACCGAGGGAAATCTTATCGGGACCGAGAAGGACAATGCCGGTAAAATACAGGGCGAAAGTGCCGATTGCCCAGCAAATATCGATGGCGGAACCGAACGCGTCATTTAAGCGCACTGCGTCGATAAAAGAATCCCGGTGCTCGTCCGTCAGTTGATGGAACGTAGCCATCGTTTCCTGTTCGGCGGAAAAGCTCTGGATGATACGGATTCCGGACAAATCCTCGTGGACAAACGCGTTTAAGTTGGAAGATTTTTTGCGGTGGATCTGCCAGCGCTTATGCGAGTACACCTGGATAAACCACATGCAGAAGATCATCAGCGGCAGGCTGATCAGGGAAGCCGCTGCGAGAACCGGATTTTTGAGAAACATGATCACGACGACGGCGCAGATTGTGAAAAAATCCGGGATCAGCGTCGTGACGCAGTTGCCGAGCACGTCCTTTAAGGAGTTGATGTCGCCGATAATACGGGCGAGGATCTTGCCGGTGGGACGGCTGTCGAAAAAGGAAAAATCCAGGGTCTGGATGTGAGTATAAAGCTGCTGGCGGATCGTTACGAGGATACTGTTGCAGACCTTTGCCATAATCAGCATCCGCAGCTTGACAAAAAGGATCATGATCACGTTCAGCACAACGGCGATTCCAATCAGTTTTGCCAGTCCGGGAAAATCGCCGGTGGAAATATGTTTGTCGATCGCGTTTTCCATGATCAGAGGGTTTACGAGACTGACAAACACACAGAACGCCATGATCGCCAGAACAGCGAGGATCTCCTTTTTATAGTCCAGCAGATAGGAAAACAGGCGCATCAGCGTCTTCATTTTACCGACGTCTGTGCTGTGTTCGTCCTGCTTATAAGAATTAACAGCCATAATCTGTCACCTCCTTCTGGTCAGGCATCATGCCAAACTGAGCCTGCCAGGTTTGATAGTAAAGCCCGTGAAGGGCAAGCAGTTCTTCGTGGGTACCACGTTCTGCAATGTGTCCGTTTTCCAGGACGATGATTTCGTCTGCATGACGGACGGCACTGATACGGTGCGCGATGATGAGCTTGGTCGTATGGGGCAGCCGGGTGAGGGTCTGCTGGATGGCATATTCCGTTTCCATATCCAGTGCGCTGGTGGAATCATCCAGCACCAGCACAGGTGTATGCTTTGCAAGCGCCCGCGCGATGGAAATTCGCTGCTTCTGACCGCCGGACAAGCCGACGCCGCGTTCGCCGATTACGGTGTCATACTGCTCGGAGAGCCGGTCGATAAATTCCGAAGCCTGGGCGTCGCGGGAAGCGAGCCGCACGTCGGAAATGTTTAAGCTTCCTTTCTGGCCGAGCATGACGTTTTCCTGAATTGTATCCGAGAACAGAAAGACATCCTGCATGACGGTGGAAATACAGCTGCGCAGCTGGCGCAGGCTGAGCTTGCGGATATCCACGTTGTCGAGATAGATGGTGCCGTCTGTGGCGTCGTAAAGGCGGCAAAGCAGCTGGATCAGGGACGTCTTGCCGCTTCCGGTGGCGCCCATGATACCGATCGTTTTGCCTGCCTCTACATGGAAATGGATGTCGTGAAGAATCTCATGCCGGTCCTCTTTATGGAAAGAAACGTGCTCGAAGCGGATATCGCCGGTCACTTCCGGCAGCACAATCGGCTCTTCGGGTTCCTGAATCGAAGGCTTCTGGTCGTACACTTTGCGGATTTTGCGGTAACTGCCGACCGCGGAGGAAAAGTCGTTGGACAGCCAGCCGAGCATTTCCATCGGCCATACGATGTTGGTGGAATATTGTACGAATGCGCTGAGTGCGCCGAGCGTCAGCTCTCCCTGCAGGAATAAGTAACCGCCGATCAAAAGCACCAGAAGCGGCAGCAGCTTTCCAATCAGGGAAAAGTACGGAGAGTAGCGGACAAATACGCGGGACTGGGTCATATTCAGTTCATAGTAGCGCATATTGTGGGAAAGAAACTTTTTAATTTCGAATTTTTCCCGCGCAAAGGCCTTGACGGTGCGCACGCCTGCAAGGTTTTCTTCTGCAACGGTGTTTAATTTTGCGTTTTCCTCACTGATCTCTTCGTAGATAGTTCCGAGTCTGTTTTCCATCAAAATCGCAAGGACGGCGCAGAAAATCATGCAGAGCGTGGGCAGGATCGCAAGTTTCCAGTTTAAGCTGTACATGCAGAATAAAATGACGGTGACATGGAACGCAACCTCCATCATCAGCATGCCGACGTAGCCCAGCGCATTCCAGATGCGGTCGATGTCGTCCTTGACGCGCGCCATCAGCTCACCGGTGCTCGTCTTGTCAAAAAAGTCGGCGGACAGCGACTGAATGTGAGCGAATAAATCGCGGCGCATGTCTGTGGCGATGGTAGAGGAGATTTTGTCGAAGGTAAACTCCTTGGTGTACTGGAAAATACAGCGTCCGATGCCGATGAGCAAAATCGCCAGCAGCAGATATTTGAGCTTCCCCATCTGACCGCCCACAAGGACGTCATCGACGATATGTCGGGTCACCTGCGGGGAGAGCAGATCCAGGCTGACTGCGATAACCATCGAAAGGATGGCAAACAGATAGCCCGGAATGTGCTGTTTTAAGTAGTAGGACAACTTTTTCATGAAAATAAATTCCCCCTTCTTTTGAAGTTGATATATGTGGAAAAAATCCCGCCAGACAGGATTTTCGCTCCATCTGTAAAAAGCATAACGTCGAAAGGGACGTTTGCTTAAACTGCCTGCAAAGGCAGGACATACCCCTGGGTATAAAAAAACGCAGAAACATGAAAGCATGTTCTGCGGCAAAAATCTTTTTCTGTCAGGAAAGCCCTGTAGCTTTCTGAGAGCGGTGAAGAAACCGGCTCAGATAAGATGCAGGCTGCCCTGATAAACAACAAAATGCCTGTTTTTCAACATCCTGTTGTATAAAAAAACCGCAGCATAAGAATGCTACGGCTCTTGTCAGACGAATCAAAACGTCAGTTTGGGCGGGAGGCATTCTTATGATATTCAAAATAGTTACGATTTGATCCGACGAACAATAACATCATAACATACCTCCTTTCCTTTCTTTTATCAGAAAATCCCTTCCGGATCTCCCGTGATTGTTAATGTGTATCGCATATGCCAACCTTAACACTGCATCATACAGTTGTCAAGCAAAAGATTTTTCAGTCAAACTCACACAAAAGCTTTTAAAACGAAATCACGCCGAGGTGCTCCAGCAGAATCTTTATGCCCATCAGAATCAGGACAAGACCGCCCGCAAATTCTGCGCGAGAGCGGTTTTTTGCGCCGATGATGTTGCCTGCCTTTAAACCGATTGCGGAGAGCAGGAAAGTGATGCAGCCGATGAAGCTGACTGCCGGAACGATGTTTACCCGCAGGAAAGCAAAGGTAACGCCGACGGCAAGCGCATCGATGCTGGTTGCAACGGCAAGCGGAAGCATGGTTTTGAAATCGAAGCGGTCATTGGATTCATTTTCTTCATCGCTTCTGGCTTCGCGGATCATGTTGAAACCGATAAATGCCAGCAGGACGAAGGCGATCCAGTGGTCGATGCTCGTGATCAGAGAGGAAAATGTGATGCCCAGAAGATAGCCGAGAAAGGGCATCAGCGCCTGAAAGCCGCCGAACCAGATGCCGACGGTGAGTGCCTGTTTCATACTGCCGCGGCGTACGGACAGGCCCTTACAGACGGATACGGCAAAAGCGTCCATCGACAGACCGACAGCCAGAAGGAATAATTCGAGTAAGCTCATGATAAAAATCCTCCATTGTAAAAGACGAAATAAGTGGTAAGATTGAAAAATAAAATTTTTCAATCACGAGATTTGTGTCTGCGCTCACTTGACACAAACTCGGCATGCGCAAAAAGCGTGCGCAGAAATGAGGCAAAAAACGATATTTCACACGGAGCACAAGATCCGCTAATTTTTGTCGATATTGATCACACAGAAATAGGACGGATCGATCTGTTTGATCCGTTCATTGAGCCAGCTGCGCAGCTGGGCATCGGTCATTTTAAAATGAAACGGAACCACAACATCGAAAATGACGTTTGTATGGGTAGGACCGCGTATAATACGAAAATCGTGAAGCGTCAGCCGCTCATCAAGCCGGTAGACGATATCGGTGACCTTATGGCGCAGCTCATTGATCTCCGGATCGTCGGTGATGACCGGATCCATGTGGATGACAGCACTGCAGGAAAGCTTCTGCTGCAGCTCGCGCTCTATGTTATCAATCAGATCGTGCAGCTCCACAAAGCTACCCTGGGCATTGACCTCCGCATGCAGGGAGATCATCCGCCGTCCGGGACCGTAATCGTGAACGAGCAGGTCGTGAATGCCCATGATCTGTGGATGGGAAAGCACAATGCTGCGGATTTTTGTGACAAACTCCGGGTCGGGAGCCTGACCGAGCAGCGGATTGATGGTATCCCGGGCAGAGCTTACGCCGGAATAAAAGATGAAGATCGCGACCAAAAGACCGCACCAGCCGTCGATGGCAAGACCGAAAATCCATCCAATAACAGAAGAAAGGAGGACGACGGAGGTAGCGAGCACATCGCCGAAGGAATCAGATGCTGTTGCGTTCATCGCAGAGCTGTCGATGGCACCGGCAATTTTGTGATTATAAAAATACATATAGAGCTTGACGAGAATGGAAACGACCAGAATCAAAAAAATAACCGGAGAAATTTCCGGCAGGGTCGGGTGCAGGATCTTCTCAAAGGAGGATTTGGCAAGCTCCGCTGCCATGATGAGGATAATGGCAGAAACGGAAAGCCCGGCGAGATATTCGATTCTTCCGTGCCCATAAGGATGGTCAGAGTCTGCTTCCTGTCCGCTCATCTTAAATCCGATCAGCGTAATGACCGAAGAACCGGCATCCGACAGGTTGTTGAATGCGTCCGCAGTGATGGCGATGGAATGGCTGATCATACCGGCGACGATCTTTAGCACAAACAGAAAAAAGTTAAAAAAAATGCCCACCGAGCCGGTGAGAATGCCGTATGCCTGGCGAACCTTCGGGCTGGAATAATTCTCATAATCCGGGATGAACAGTCGTGACAGAAGCGTAAGCATGGTGTAATCCCTCCATAAGTTTGAAATGCTTCCTGAAATTTAAGTTTTCTTCTCAGTATACCATGCTATGCGAAAAAAACAAGGAAAAGTGATAGAAAAATCTCTTGACAAGGCCTCGCGCTCTGTATATATTCAAAGTGTACTAATGCTGATAATACACTTAATACAATCAATACAGTTCTGGATCGATGAAAAAGACAAAAAGAATCGGGAGAAGGAGGAAAGATTGAAAAATAAAATTTTTCAATCACGAGATTTGTGTCTGCGCGCACTTGACACAAACTCGGCATGCGCAAAAGGCGTGCGCAGAAATGAGAGGAAAGAATGATTATACTGGATTACCGGGATACCAGACCGCTGTACGAGCAGATCGTGGACAAGTTCCAGATGCTGATTTTAAGCGGCGCGCTGGAGCCGAACAGCCGGATGCCGTCCGTACGCTCCCTGGCGGTGGAGCTGTCCATCAATCCGAACACGATTCAGCGGGCATACAGTGAGCTGGAGCGAACCGGATTTTTATACACAGTAAAAGGAAAGGGTAATTACGTTGCCTACAGCGACAGTCTAAAGGACGTCCGGAAGCAGGAAATTTTGGAAAAGCTCCGGGATCTGAAAAAGGAAGCACTGAGCATGGGGATGACGGTAAAGGAGCTGACTGAGTTCCTGGAACAAGAGGATACAGCTGCGGCAGGGCAAAAAGAGACCAAAGCCCCGGCAGCGGAATGAGAGGAAACATGATAGAACTGAAAAATGTGAGCAAATCCTTTGACGGGATTGAAGCTCTGAAAAATGTAAGCGTGACAGTCCGGGAAGGAGAGGTTTTCGGGCTGATCGGGACAAACGGCGCGGGCAAAAGTACGCTGCTGCGCCTGGCGTGCGGGGTATTTAAGCCGGATGACGGATTAGCGATTGTGGATAACATGCCGGTATACGACAATGTGCATGCAAAGGCGAAGCTGTTTTTCATCGCGGACGAGCCGTACTTTTTCAACGGTGCGACGCCGAAGGACATGGAGCGTTATTACAGCAGCGTGTACCGGAATTTTGACCGGGAACGGTTTTACTTATACTTAAACAGCTTCGGGCTGGAATCGAGACGCAGGATCAGCACCTTTTCCAAAGGGATGAAAAAGCAGCTCGCGATTCTGCTGGGGCTGAGCGCAAAGACGGAGTACCTTCTGTGTGACGAGACCTTTGACGGGCTCGATCCTGTAATGCGCCAGAGTGTCAAAAGCATTTTTGCAAAGGAAATGCAGGAGCGGCAGTTTACTCCGGTGATCGCCTCCCATAACCTGCGGGAGCTGGAGGATATCTGCGATCATGTGGGGCTTTTACATCAGGGCGGCGTGCTCTTATCGAAGGATCTGGAGGAGATGAAGTGCAACATCCAGAAAATCCAGTGCGTCTTTTCTTCCAAAGAGGAAGAGAAGCGGCTGTTAAAGCAGTTAGACATTGTAAAATGCGATAGACGGGGATCTTTGTTGACTCTGACAGTCAGAGGAAGCAGAGAAGAGATGATCGCCATGTTTGCAGCGGCAGACTGTCTGTTCCACGAAGTGCTGCCCCTTTCCCTGGAAGAAATCTTTATCAGCGAGACGGAGGTGCAAGGTTATGATATTAAAAAAATCGTACTGGGCTAAATGGCTGGAAAATAACAGAAGAAGAAGCTGGACCTTTTTGCTGTGCCTGGTGATGGCACTCTTTTGCGGTCCGCTGTATCTGATGGTTGTACTGACTGGTTTACAGAACAATTATGCAAATGACAGTTTTTACAATGCAGCGCAGGCCGCAGAGTCCCTGCGGGAGCTGATTCAGTCCAGGATCACGGATGTGATCGGCTTTTCCTTCATACACGTCCTGTTTGCTGCTTTTTTTGCAATTTTATTTGCCGTGCAGGGCTTTTGCTGGCTTTACAGCCGCAGAAAAACAGATCTGTACTTTTCGGTCCCGGAATCCTTAAAAAAGCGTTATATGCTGATCTGTGGAAACGGAATTATGGTCTATAGCTTTTCTACCCTGACAGCACTTTTGCTGGACTGGATCATTGGCGCAGCATTTCATGGAATGACAGGAATTCTGGCGGCACAGTCGTTGCTTGCATGGTTCGTGGAGCAGCTTGCGTTTATTGCGATGTATCAGGTGGCGCTTGTGGCAGTCATGCTGACCGGAAACATCCTGACGGCGCTGTTGGGATGCGCGGTGTTTTTTTCCTATGAGCTGGCAGTGAGATTCCTGATCGATGAATTAAAAACGATGTTTTTTGCCAGCTATTGCAGTGCAGATGCAAGACAGTGGATGCAAAAAAGCTATCTGACACCCTTTGCAGGCTTTTGGGACTTGCTGAGTCATATCTGGTACAGAGACGAAGGACGACTGTGCAGCTATAAAAATGCAGGCGGCTGGGGCAGGACTGTGGGGGTAGAATGTATTTTGCTTCTTACCTGTGCGGCGGCTGCAGGCCTGTTTGCATTCTGGCTTTACCGCAGGCGCAAAACAGAAAGCTATGAGCATGCCATTGCATTTGCACCCCTCAAGGGTATTTTGGAGGCTGCGATGGCAGTGCCCTTTGGCATTGCTGTTGGCATGATCATTTCCCGTGTAGCAGCAAATAAGGGGCTGTTTTTATTTGGTGGCTGCATTGTAGGTGTCCTTGTCGGACATGTGGTGATCCGCCTGATTTACCGATGCGAGTTAAAAACCATATTGGATGGAAAGCTTGCCGGAATTTTCAGTATAGCGGCAGCGGTTTTGATCCTTGCAGGTTTTCAGTTTGACTGGGCAGGCTATGATCGCTGGATTCCGGAGAAAGGGAACATTGCAGCCGTGTCTGTGACGATGGAAGATGACTATACGGCTTTTGGTTATTATCAGGGCGAAAGCTTCGGCTCCGATGACATTATGTATGAGGCTTTCGATGATCGGATGCTCCGACGGATGAATTCAACCGAGGAAAAGACGATCGATGCGGCAATCCGGATGCAGAAGAGATGGCAGGATGCCGGAATGCCGGGGAGCTTTAGGGAGGAGGAAGCGCAGACAGAGATTTCTGCAGAGGAAATTAACCCAAAGGAAGAGAAACGCTATGTCAGATGGGTGGTCTGCTATACCATGGAGAGCGGCAGAAAGGTATACCGTCGCTTTTTGGCTGATTCAAACGAAAACCATTCTGAAATTGATACTGTAATGCGGGATGCTTCCTACCAGCGGGAGCGATATCAGTTAAATGACCCGGATTTTCTGGCAAATGTCGGTAAGATGAAAGTAAGCTATTATAATGGCGTTACGGAAAGCTTTTACACCGGAGATAAGCAGACCCTCTTAAAGACGCTGCAGGAGGAAATGAAGAAGTATGATTACAGTCTGATCTCGTCGGAGCTTCCAAACGGAAGACTGACCTTTGCTATGGCGGATCCGGAGGAGAAGGATGCATCGATGATGACCACCTGGACCTATCCGGTCTATGGGTCCTATTTGGCCTTAAACGACCTGCTTGTGCAGGATGGTGCTGAGGTTTATGCCCGTGCCGGCCACCAGAGCGCAGATGACATCGAATCGATCAAGGTAGATTACTATTATTATGACGATGACAGCGAAGAGGAAAACAGTGACAGCTTCTTTGAACCCGGAGAAATCTCGGATCAGGAAATCCAGGTGACTCTTTCCGATCCGGAGGATATCGAAAAAATGCTTGACGCAATCTATCCGAAGGAATTAAGCTGGATTAGTGGAGAGGAATTCGGCGTTTACAACTGGGATTATCGGATTGATGTGACAGTTGTGCCGAAGGAAAGCAGCTACAGCAATCCGGATGAGCAAGTGCGGATCCTGAAAAGTCAGGAACCTTCCTTACTTGCGGAGAGGATCCGACAGGCGGCGGTGCGGGATTAAGCTGTCTGCAAAATCAAATCTATCAGGGGAATGGAGAGTGCGTATGAAGTTCAAAGACATGCCCTATAAAAGGGTCGATTATGACAAAACAGCGGAGCAGTTTAAAACTTTGACCAAACGGGTCAAAGAAGCAAAAAGCGGAGAAGAACTCTGGGAGATCCATCAGGAATATTATAAGGTTTATCAGAATATGATGGATTCCATGACGATTGCGGAAATCCGTCACGACGGCAATACCGCAGATCCGTTTTACGCGGCAGAAAAGGATTATTACGATGAGACAGCGCCGATGCTGAGCAGTCTGGCAACCGATTATCAGCGCGCCCTGTACGAATCGCCGTATCGTTCTTTTATGGAAGAAAAGATCGGCAAGGTTGCCTTTGCGACGATGGACAATGCGATCAAGAGTATGGACGAAAGCATTATCGGCCTGATGCAGGAGGAAAACGCGTTGACGACTCAGTACAATAAGCTGATTGCGTCCGCGAAGATTCCGTTTGACGGGCAGGTATGCAATCTGTCCCTGCTGCGTCCCTATCTGACCGGAAACGACAGAACCGTAAGAAGACAGGCATGGAAGGCTTACAGCGATTACTTTATGACAGTTGCGGATGAACTGGATGACATTTATGACAAGCTGGTAAAAAACCGCACTGCGCAGGCAAAGGCGATGGGCTATGACAATTATATCCAGCTGGGCTACTACAGAATGAACCGTAACAGCTACGACAGAAACGATGTCGAAAATTTCCGCCGACAGGTGAAGGAGGTATTCGTACCCTTTGCGGAGCGCGTACACGAGATCAGAAGAAAGCGCCTCGGTCTGGAGAAGCTTTCTTATATCGATAATGAGGTTTATTTCAAAGAAGGCAATCCCGATCCGGTGGGCACTGCACAGGAAATTCTGGAGAGCGGACAGAAGATGTATGCGGAGTTGTCCCCAGAAACCAAAGAATTTTTCGATTTCATGATGGAGAATGAGCTCTTCGATGTGTTCGGCAGAAAGGATAAAAAACAGGGCGGCTATATGACCTATCTGTACCAGTATCATTCTCCCTTTATCTTTGCAAACTTTAATGGAACCAGCGGCGACGTAGACGTGATCACGCATGAATGCGGACATGCATTTCAGGGCTATCTGTCCGGGCAGGATCCCATCATGGAGCATGCGGACATCACGATGGAAACTGCGGAAATCCACTCCATGTCGATGGAATTTTTCACGGATCCGTGGATGAAGGAATTTTTCGGAGATCGTGAAAGGGATTTCTTAAGCATGCAGCTGGAGGATGCGATCCGGTTTATTCCATATGGAACAATGGTGGATGAGTTCCAGCATATCGTTTATGAGAATCCGGAGCTGACACCGCAGGAACGTCGCCGGGAGTGGAGCAGACTGGAAAAAATCTACATGCCCCATCTGGATTATGAAGAGGATCCGTTCTTTTCCAGGGGTGGGTTCTGGCAGAAACAGCAGCACATTTACAACAGCCCGTTTTATTATATTGACTATGTACTGGCACAGAGCTGCGCATTCCAGTACAAGGTGTGGATGGATGAGGATTATAAAGAGGCATGGAAGAGCTACCTTGCGCTTTGCAGATTGTCTGCTTCCAAATTTTATCCTGAAATGCTGCGGGAATGTGGCTTAAAGGTTCCGTTTGAAGACGGATATTTTGAAGAAATCGTAGAGAAGCTGGAGAAAAAACTTCACGCTTAAACAGCAGTCAACAGGGAGAAAACACCCTCAAAGCAGGATGAATTTTGTGAAAAACGACCGGAAAAATAAAATTCCGGTCGTTTTTTTGGGAAATTATTTCAATATGATAAAACGAAAAAATACTTGAAAGAAGCAGAAAATTATGATATAGTTTTTACCAATAAAAAAAGCCCGGCAGGTAACGAACCCAAAGGAGAGTCTTGTTGCCCGGGATTTTTATTTAAGCATAATGTCCGCCTGTAGCGAATAAGTGTATTTACCGGACGGATGTGCGAAAGAAAAGGAGTGTTGACATTTGACAAAGTATGTTGTGAAGAGAGTACTGCTTGCAATCCTGACCGTGTTCATTGTCTGTGCCATTACGTTTTTTGCGATGAACGCGATTCCCGGCGGTCCTTTCGATGGAGAGAAAGCGATCTCGGATGAGGTGAGGCGCGTTCTGGAACAGCGCTTTAATTTGGATAAGCCTGTCTGGGAGCAGTTCTTTTTATATCTGAACAATTTGCTTCACGGTGATTTTGGTGTTTCTGCAAAGACCGGAAGAGAGATTAAAACGACGATCTTCAGTTCCTTTAGTGTTTCTGCAAAGCTTGGCGGCATGGCGGTTTTAGTAGCATTGATTTCCGGCGTAGTGATGGGAAGCATTGCGGCTCTGACCAGAAACAAGCTGCCGGACAGACTGATCATTTTCTTCTCGACGCTGTTTACTTCCCTGCCCAGCTTTGTACTGGGTACCCTGCTTTTGCTGGTGTTCTGTATTAAATTAAAATGGGTTCCGGTATGGAGCTCCTCCAGTCATAACTACGTGTTGCCGGTCATTGCCCTTGCTGCATATCCAATGGCCTACATCACCCGACTGACCAAGACGAGTATGCTGGATGCTCTGGGACAGGATTATGTCCGTACCGCGCGGGCGAAGGGCGTTGCACAGTGGAAGGTCATCTTCAAGCATACCCTGAGAAATGCCCTGATTCCGGTTATTACCTATGTCGGCCCGATGACGGCATCCATCCTGACCGGTTCTCTCGTTGTAGAGTCCATTTTTACGATCGGCGGTCTTGGCTCCAAGTTTGTAGAATGTATTACAAACCGTGATTATCCGATGATCATGGGTACGACGATTTTCCTGGCAACCCTGATGGTTACGATGACCCTGATCACCGATATCGTTTACAAGCTGATCGATCCCAGAATCACACTGGAATAAGAAAGGAGGAAGCAATGAGCAGCGAAACCAATAGCATTGATCAGATGCCCAAGAAATCTCCTTTGAGTTTTCAGGTGGATCTGAAAAAATTTGAAAAAGCAACTGATGAAGAAAAAAGACAGCAGGATGTTATGAGCGAATCGGTATCCTTCTTTAAAGATGGTATGCGCAAGCTGATGAAAAATCCGCTGGCAGTTGGCAGTATTATTGTCCTGATCGTCATTATTGCAATGATTCTGATTGTACCCCATGTGGTACCTTATAAATATTCCCAGATCATTACCGTAAATGGCAGCCGTGATAAGGCGGCGGGCAACATGGCACCTTTTACCTATTCCGAAAAAGAGCTGGCTTACATGGCAGAGGGCGGAGAAGTGTTCCCTCACATCATGGGAACGGACAGCATGGGACGTGATTATTTCATCCGTGTTATTTACGGAACCCGTGTTTCTCTGACGGTAGGTCTGTTTGCAGCGGTGATCGTCCTTTTGATCGGCGTTGTTTACGGAAGTATTTCGGGTTATTTTGGAGGCAAGGTGGATATGGTGATGATGCGTATCGTGGACATCATTTATTCCCTGCCGGATATGCTGATGGTGGTTCTTTTGTCTGTCGTACTGCGTGAGATTATCAATGTCGACGCATTTCCGGCGCTGCAGAAGATCGGTACCAACATGATCTCCATGTTTATCGTATTTGCCCTGCTGTACTGGACCGGCATGGCGCGTATGGTCCGCGGTCAGATTCTGACCGTAAAACAGAATGAATACATTCTGGCGGCGAGAGTCAGCGGTGCGAAGGATTCCAGAATTATCCGCCGTCACATTCTGCCGAATATCGTCAGCGTTATCATCATTGCAGCAGCGCTGCAGATTCCGTCTGCGATCTTTACAGAGAGCTTCTTAAGCTTTATCGGTCTGGGCGTGCAGGCTCCGATGCCGTCTCTTGGTTCCCTTGCAAACGAGGCAAGAGCCGGAATCACCCAGTATCCCTACAAACTGTTATTCCCTGCCGGCATGATCTGTCTGATCACTCTGGCATTCAACCTGTTGGGCGATGGCCTGCGGGATGCATTTGACCCGAAATTAAGGAGGTAAGACCATGAGTGAGAATATCCTTTCCGTGCAGAATCTGCATACCTCCTTCCACACAGACAAGGGAGAGGTCAAGGCAGTCAACGGTGTTACATTTAACCTGGAAAAAGGCAAAATCCTCGGTATTGTCGGCGAATCCGGTTCCGGCAAATCCGTAACCGCGTATTCCATTATGCGTATTCTGGAAAAGAACGGCCGCATTACAGAAGGCAAAATCCTCTACAAAGGACAGGATATTGCAGCATTCTCTGAAAAGCAGATGCGGGAGTTCCGTGGAAAATGCTGTTCTATTATTTTCCAGGATCCTATGACGAGCTTAAATCCGGTATTTACGGTGGGCAACCAGTTAAAGGAGGCCATCGAACTTCACACGGACAGAAAAGGGAAAGAGGCGGAAGCAAGAGCCATTGAGATGCTGACTCTGGTTGGCGTCAACGAACCGGAAAAGCGTGTGAAACAGTACCCCTACGAATTATCCGGCGGTATGCGCCAGCGTGTCATGATCGCAATGGCGCTGGCCTGTGAGCCTGATATCCTGATTGCAGACGAACCTACGACTGCCCTGGATGTTACGATCCAGGCACAGATTCTGGAGCTGATGCAGTCCCTGCAGAAAAAGCTCGGCATGGCAATCATCATGGTAACCCATGATCTTGGTGTTATCGCGGACATGTGCGATGAAATTATCGTTATGTACGGCGGAAGAGTCTGTGAAAGAGGTACGGCAGAAGACATTTTCTACCGTCCGCACCATGAATATACGAAAGGTCTGCTGCGTTCCATTCCGAATGTGGACAGAATCGGCGAAAAGCTTATCCCGATTCCGGGAACACCGATCAACCTCTTAAATATGCCAAAGGGCTGTGCATTTTGCCCGCGCTGCGAGGAAGCGATGAAGATCTGTATCGAAGAGCAGCCGCCGGAAATGCAAATGCCTGACGGTCATTTTGCATCCTGCTGGCTGAACGTAAAGGCAGCCATGGAGGAAGAAAAAGGAGGCAGACAGTGAGCGAAGAAGTAAAAAACAAAAGCGAATATCTGGTGGAGGTACGGGATTTAAAACAGTATTTCCCGATCAAAACCGGATTTATGAAAACCACACCCTTAAAAGCGGTGGACGGCGTTTCCTTTTCCATCAAGCCGGGAGAAACCCTCGGTCTGGTAGGAGAATCCGGCTGCGGTAAGACGACTGTAGGAAGATCTCTGCTGCGTCTGTATACACCGACCTCCGGCGACGTCTTTTTCGATGGGGAGAGAGTGGATGAAAAGAGCATCGGACATATGCGCAAACAGATGCAGATGGTGTTCCAGGATCCCTATTCTTCCTTAAATCCCCGCATGACAGTCGAGGATATCATCGGCGAGCCTCTGGATGTCCACAAGCTTTACACCTCCAGAGGAGAAAGAAGAGACAAGATCCTGCATCTGATGGAACTGGTCGGTTTGAATGCAGAGCATGCAACCCGTTATGCACATGAGTTTTCCGGCGGTCAGAGACAGCGTATCGGTATTGCGAGAGCACTTGCCACCAATCCGAGATTTATCGTCTGTGACGAAGCAGTCAGTGCACTGGATGTTTCCATTCAGGCACAGGTCATCAACATGTTTGAAGAGCTGCAGGAGAAGCTGGGCGTTGCCTATCTGTTCATTGCCCATGACCTGTTGGTTGTCCATCACATTTCTGACAGAATTGCAGTAATGTATCTGGGCAGGATCGTGGAGATTGCAGATTCCAATGAATTAAATGACAATCCCATGCATCCTTATACACAGTCTCTTTTAAGTGCAGTTCCCTATCCGGATCCGAAGATGGCAAAGGAACGGCAGAGAATTGTTCTCGAAGGGGATGTCCCGAGCCCTCTGCACATGCCAAGCGGCTGTGCATTCCGTACCAGATGTCGCTATGCCACGGAAAAGTGCGCACAGGAGTGCCCGTCCTTGACAGATCGCGGCAACGGACATCAGGTAGCATGCTGGAATAAATAACCGGCAGTAATTTTGACGCTTGGACAGGACGCAGATTTAGCGGACTGTTTGGGTATATATTATTTTTCATTATCTATCTTTAAAGGAGGAAGACATTATGAAAAAGAAGTATCTGGCACTTGTGCTGGCAGCTTGCATGACAGCTTCTTTGGCAGCTTGTGGTTCCACAGCAGCTGATACAAGCGCTCCTGCAGCAACAACAGAGGAAGCGGCAGACACCGCTGCAGCAGAATCCACCGAAGCAGCAGCAACCGGTGAGCACGGACCCAGCAGTGAAGCTGCTCCGGCATGGGAGGATTATGATGCAAGAATCGCTGCAATCAGATCGGAGACAGATCTTGCAAAGCGTGAAGCGCTGATGCATGAGGCTGAGGACGAGCTGATGAGCACCTGGGCAGTTGTTCCGCTGTACTACTACAACGACAGCTACCTGCAGAAGACCGATGTAGAGAACATCTATTCCAACCTGTTCGGCTTTAAATACTTCGGTTTTGCAAAGACTCCTACCAACACCCTGGATCTTCAGATTGCATCTGAGCCCGACAAACTGGATCCCGCGCTGAACTCCACTGTTGACGGTGCATGCCTGGCAATCCTGAACTTCTCCGGCTTATTTGCATACGATGAGAACGGTCAGCTGGTTCCCGAACTGGCAGATTCCTATGAAATGAGCGAAGACGGTATGACCTATACCTTCACGATGAAGGATGGTTTAAAGTGGTCTGACGGCGAAGCTCTGGATGCAAATGACGTTCTGTATAGCTGGAACCGTCTGGCAGATGAAAACACAGCTGCTGACTATTCTTACCTGTGCTCCGTATTTGCAACTAAGGATGACGGCACTCTGGATATCGAAGCAAGCGAAGACGGCAAGACCTTTACTGCTCATCTGAACGCACCTTGCGCATATTTCCTTGACCTGTGCGCATTCCCTGCTTTTTATCCTGTACCCCAGCAGGCTGTAGAAGCTGCTGACGGCGCTGACACCAACCCCGGTGCATGGGCACTGGAAGCTGGTTTCGTAGGCAGCGGCCCGTTCGTACTGACCGAGTGGAAGCATAACGAGTCCATGACCTATGAGCCCAACCCCAACTACTGGGCTGCTGACAAGGTTTCCCTGACAAAGATCAACTTCATGCTGAGCTCTGATGACACAGCAATTTACAATGCATTTCAGGATGGCTCCCTGCAGTTTGCAGATACCATTCCTACCGATATGATGGCTACCGTTAAGGATACCCCTGAATATCACAAGATCCCTACTCTGGGAACTTACTACTGCGGTTTCAATGTAAACAGCGAGCTGTTTGCAGGCAAGACGGTTGAAGAGGCTGCAGCAATGAGAGAAGCATTCACCCTGCTGATCGACCGTCAGTATATCGTTGATGCGATCGCACAGGCAAACCAGGAAGTTGCTAATACCTTCATTCCTACCGGCATGAGCGATGGCAATGGCGGTGAGTTCAGAGCAAATGATGACGCTTACACCTATCCGGATGAAGAGAACGTTGGTTACTTCAATCCTACCGATATGGAGGGCAACACAGAGAAAGCAATCGAGCTGTTAAAGAGCGCTGGCTATGAATTCGATGAAAGCGGCATGCTTTCCGCAAATACCCCGATCAACATGACTTACCTGACCAACGATTCCGAAGGTAATGTTAAGATCGGTGAAGCAATCCAGCAGGATTTCGCTATGATCGGTATCAACGTAACCGTTGAGACTCGTGAGTGGTCCGTATTCCTGAACGAGAGAAAAGACGGTCAGTTCGACTTTGCTCGTGAAGGCTGGCTGGCAGACTACAACGACCCGATCAACATGCTTGAAATGTGGGAGACCACTTCCGGCAACAACGATATGCAGTTCGGCAGATAAGTTAATTGCTGCGGCACATTGCATGGCGGTGAAAATTGCATAAAAATAGAATGCGCGCTCTGCGAGCATTCTATTGCCATAAAAAAAGAGAACCGGCGGACATTGAAAAATGCCTGCCGGTTTTTTTTGCTCCCGGAAACTGGAGGTTGCCATTTGGAAGAAGTGTGATAGAATATACTCATTGAGTATAAAGGAGACGGCGGTGGAGAAAAAAGAAATATTATTAAGCTTCGGCAGGAAACAGGCATGAACCGCAGAGAATTTGCGGAATATTTCGGGATTCCGTACAGAACAGTGCAGGAATGGGAGCTGGGACATCGGGAAATGCCGGGATATTTGCTGCGATTGATGTATTATCATGAAAAAACAAAAGAAAAAGAACAACTCCTGCCAAAGATGCAGTCGGAGGATGGAAAGATTTCGATTGTCCGGGATGTTGATGGAAAGAATATCGTCATTATAAATGACATTCGGTTTAGGGGGAAAAGGAAAATTAAGTGGGATGAAGTAGAAAAATATTTAAGGGAATATGTGAAAAAATATTATGAAATTGAAGCATATTCGGACAAAATTTACATAGGAAAAGATTTTCCGGATGAATTTGCCCATTCAAGAGATTCTGAAAAATTATCCGGCGCGAATGCAAAGGCAAAAGCAAATGCCGCACAGGCGATTGGGGAATTGATCAGGACGGCAACCAATAAAAGCATGTCAGAAGATCATGAGAATAAGCATGGAACCCGGGCACAAAACGGATGGTATCGTTACGATGTCAGATTTGGAATTCCTGTTTATGACCAGAATGAAGATTTGGAAGGGTACAATATTTATACGGTAAAAATGTTAGTACGCCATGATGCAGATGGAAAATTATACTTATATGACATAATCAGAACAAAAAAAGAAACGAGCACCCCGTCTGGACTGCTCTGAGTCAGTCTCACGGTCACAAAACCCGTTTCATATGGTTATGATAAAATAAAAAAATGATCTTGTCAACTATAGAATTACTAATAAATGACAGCAAGGAATTGCAATGATAAAATCAAAACAAAGGATGGATTTCAACATGACTTCAAATCATCAGAAAAATATACCTCCTAAAAAAACGGACTCGGAGCCTTCTAAAGCTACGGAATCCAAATCTGCCAAGGCTCCGGGGACTGCTTCGCCCAAAGAGGCAGACGCCCGGTCTTCCGCAAAGCCTCACCGCCGCCGGGCTTATCTGGACGATTTCAAAAAAACACAAAACGGCGACTATCAATACGAGGGCAGTCGATATGCCTGTGAACTGTCAGAAAAAGAGTGGAAAAAGAAATCCACCGGGATGGCGGCTGCCGGAATCGCAGTCCTCCTGCTGACGATTGCCGCAGGCTGCGTACCGTCGGTGGGACTGCAGGGAAGTGTTTTCGTGCTGCTTCCATATGCAGTGCAGCTGGCGGCAGCCTGCAGCCTCGCGTGGGCATGTGCAAGGCTTTGGAGCAAGGAATATCCGCTTCGGGAATACGTTTATCAGCAGACAGTGTGCAAAATATCGCTGCGCAGCGGAGTCTGCATCGCAGCAGCAGGAGTGTCCGTCATAGGAGAACTTGTTGAATTAACGCGTCACAGCAACAAAATTTTATTCTCCATTCCGTTCCTTCTAATAGAAGTAGTTATGGGCACTGCCGCACTTATACTTTTAAAAAACGTCAAAAAATACACGTGGAAACGTGTGCGACTGTGACGGAAAAATGTATTTTTGACCGTAGGGTTTTAAAATAAATGCGAAAAGAGGTTGAAAAACCTTTTGCCGCATTTATTTTTTTACAAAAAAATAGAAAAATTCCGATAATGCGGCGGGGTATAGCAACCCTTCCGCATTATTTTTTTACGCATAAAGAAGGAGAGGTGAGAGCATGAGCAAAAAGCCGTATACAAGTTTAACTTTTGAAAAACGCCAAATTATAGAAAATATGGCAAAAAAGAAGCAGACGCCGCAGCGGATTGCAGAAGCGACCGGGGTTCATGTGGCGACTATTTACAGGGAAATGAAACGCGGTCAGACAAAAGACGGATACAGTGCAATCAAAGCACAATGTGAAGTTTTGAGATAATACGGGTCAACAGATCGGCCATTTTATAAAGGTTATATTTTCGGAGTAGGTCAACAGGTTTTCGGTTCAGTTTTTAAGGTGAAAACAGAACAGCGGTGGAGAACACGAACGCTTAAAAAAGTTCCATGAAGGATAACAGGTTTTTTACTTTTAAGGCGAAAGTAAATAAGGTTTGGAAGTTCCCGACAAAAAAACAGCCGTCGGATCGCGTGAAAGCCGATTAACAAGAACACGCCCGAAAATATCACCCTTATAAAATGGCCGATTATAGCAAAAATGAAAGGAGCGTGAACCGGTGGACAAAGAAACAGACGCACTTCTGAAAATTGCAAGAGAAAGAGAAAACAAAAAAGATCTTCTGGCTTACCAGAAGTTAAAAGAGATTAGCACCGGAAGAACATATTCGGAAGTACAGGACATTTTAGACAGAATGGGAAAGCAGCTTTCGCGGTGGGTAGGTGCTACACCGTGTCAGCCGAACGAATACGCGTTAGACTGGCACGGCCACAAAGTAACGCCGCCTATTGAAGAAACAACAGGCGACAGAGAGTAGAAAGGAGCGTGAACCATTGCGAACATTTAAAGAAACTTCAAAGATCGTCGAGGAAGTGGCAAACATAGCGCTGCAGGCAGCAGAAGAAAAAGGGCTGACTTTCCGCGAAGTTCTTTACCTTCCGGAAATGATAGACGCAAGAATAAAAAAGGAGATTGAAAAAAGGGAAGAACCATTCAGGAGAACCCCGCAGCAGTGAAAACCGCGGGGGCGCCCGACTATTCGATCGGTTTTAATTGAGAACAAACCTTTTCAGCAGCGGTTACAACGGCCGTTTTGATTGTTTGACCTTCCGTGGTTTTAATATCGGCGTTGTCGAGTTCGTCAATTAAAACTTTCCTGAAATAGTCAAAGACTTCGTAAAGTTCAGGATCTTTTTTCAAAATTACACCCCCTTTCACCTTCATATTACCACGAAGGCAGCAGGGGAACCAGAAGAAAGGAGCATTTACAACGAAGATTATTATTTTTAGAAGCCTTCGCAAGTATTCGGAAGACGACTTCAACACGTTCGCGGCAGCGCTGCACGACGTACCGGGAGCGAAGGCCAACAAAAGAGCCTTGACAATAGAAGCGAACGGCCACCGGGTAGAGTTCCGGAACGGTTCGCCCTACGATCCGAAGAACGCCGGCCTTCATGCCGACATTACGATCCCACATTACGGCTACATAACAGCCGGATCAGAATATGAAAAGGATCCGCGCTTCCGGAATTGTTCTTTTACCCGCGTTCTGGAAATTATGAAAGGAATAGTGAAGCCATGAAAGAACGACCGGAAAGAAAAGTTATTTTCGAGATTACCGGCGACGGCCTGACCGCGGAAGAAGTCGGCAGGATCCGACAGGTAATAAGACACCTTAATTATAAAAGAGGACGACGCAAGGCGCCGCGCCTGTTTTATAGATACAATTTCACCCAAAGAAAGGAGATCTAACAAAATGAGTTTAGTTGACGTGTTCGCGAAAGAAGACAGAACCGAAGTGAAGTTTTCACAGTTCTTCGCACTGGTAAAGCAGGCGGCACAGTATGAAACAGTTATGAACGCCGTAAATTGCGACGTTCCGCACCGGTTTATCAGGGAGACAATGACCGGAAAGAAAGAAGAGGTTCCGGAAATTCCAGAGAAAAAAGAAGCCGTTCTGGGCGTTGTGAAGGTGGACTTCGACGCGGAAGAGTTCAGAAAGACTTTGCAGGAAGCCACCGCAGAGATCAAAACGAAGTTCAGACCGGAAGAGGACGAAGCAGAACAGGAGCAGGAAGCACCGGTAAAAGAGCCGCCGGAAATTACCGCAGAAAGTATTCTGGCAGCAGCAGAAGAAACCACACTGGCAGCAGAAGAAGAAACCACACTGGCAGCGGCAGAAAAAACCACCCGCAGAAGGTAGAAAGGAGAATGAAACATGGTAGCGGTAGGAATTATTTGTTTTATCGCGGGAGCAGTCGCCGCCACGGTTGGCCTTGTGGCCTTCGGCGTACACCTTGCGAACCAGAATAAACAGTGAAAGCGCTTATGAAATATCCGGGTAGCAAGTGGGGATCCGCGGACTGGATAATTTCGCACTTTCCAGAACATCACAGTTATTTAGAACCGTTCTTCGGTTCCGGCGGCGTTTTCTTCAATAAACCACGATCAGACATTGAGACAATAAACGATCTTGACGGCGAAGTGGTAAACCTTTTCAGGCAGATCCGGAACGATCCGGAACGTCTGGCCCGCGAAATATACTTCACACCATATTCACGGGAAGCCTACGAAATGGCATACCAGAAAGAACCGGAAAACGACCTTGAAAAAGCAGTTCTATTTTACACGCGCCTAAACATGGGCCACGGGTTCAGGACACAGGGCGAGAAAGTAGGGTGGAAACTGGACGTTCAGGGAAAGGAAAAGGCCTACGCGGCCGCGGACTGGTGCAAGATACCGGAAAAGATAATGGAAGCAGCGGAGCGCCTGCGGGGCGTACAAATAGAGAACCGCCCGGCGGTAGAAGTGATCCGGAAGTTCAATTTTAAAAACGTTCTGATCTATTGCGATCCACCCTACGTTCTTTCTACCAGATGCCGGAAACAGTACAAGCATGAAATGACGGACGAGGATCACGAAGTATTACTGGAAGCATTGCTGCAGCACAAAGGCCCGGCGATTATCAGCGGTTATTCTTCGCCACTATACGAAGAACGCCTGAAAGACTGGCACCGGGAAGAACGGATAAATTACGCACAGAACGCGCAGCAGCGCCGGGAAGTTATATGGTGCAACCAGAAGACAGAGAAGACGGCGCAGCAGTTGACATTATTTTGAAAGGAAAGCGGCAAATGAAAAGAAAATATGGCGTTGTAGATTACCTGCGGAAGCATTACCCACCACCGGAAGGATCCGGAGAAGTGGAAGTGGAGTTCTTAGAAGGCTACGACAGCATAGAAGGACCAGACGGATCAATGGGCTTCGGCGCATTTGTTCCGACAGAAGAAAAGATCTATATTGCCGACGACTTACCGGGCGGCGAAGAAAGCATGATCGAAACCGTGGCCCACGAATGGAAACACTGGCTTCAATATTGCAACGACGAAGCATACGACGAAGAGGAAGCGGAAGACTTCGCCAGGCAGATTGTAGAAGAATTTTTATAAAAAAGGAGATCAAACCATGAACAACAACAATTATGACGCATTTAGGACCTTCATTGAAGGCCGTTTCGGCTTCGGGGGGGCAGAGCATGAAGAAAGAAGGACAGAAAGCGCCTTCTATTGACGACCTGAAAGAAGCGAGTTCCGAAGAAGAGTTCAAAGCCCGCCTGAAAGAAGGACAGGCTTTCAGATTAAAAGAAAAGGCCGGGTTCCATGTTATAAGCATTGACGAGAACCGGCCGCCACTGGTGCAGGTGGTGGGAGATAGCGATCTGATCGCGCAAATGTTGGCGTTTGCAATTTCGGAGATTATCGAAAGCAGCGCGAAAAATGGAGTTCCACGCGAACAGGCCGAAGGAATGTTCCGGATCGCGTTAGAACTTGGAATAGCAACTTCGAGAAATTAGCAAGAAAGGAGAACACAGCATGAAAGGAAAAATGAACTTGCCCTTGAAAGAGTTTTTGACCTTAGTAGGACCGGCGCAGGTTTTACACATTATCGAAGAAGGTGAAACAGAACCGGCCTTCAAAGATAGATCCGTAAAAATAAGAGATCACGAAGAATTACTGGATCGCGAAGTGAAATTCATTCAGCCGGCAGCAGATACAGAGAACGCCGGAAAGTATATCTTCAAGATCTGGATCTATCCGGTGACTGCATGATTACGGTAAAAGATTTTCTGGAAAAGATAACGAACCCGGACCGGATCAAGATTGTAAAGGGCGAAGAAGTCCTTTTCGCAGGTTACAAGGGCGCCTTAGTTCATGAAGGCGCCGCGGACCTTTCGCCGGACATTCTGGAAGCGGAAATGGTATCTTTCAGAATAGATCCGGAGATCCGGGCGAAGGACTGGAAGGCGCGCGGCCTTATGGCCCCGATCGAACCGGAACAGGCGCCGGACTATAAGTTTTCAGATCTGGAAATGAAACTGTATTACAAGATCTGTATTTGAAAGGCGAAAAATGAACGTTGCAGACTGGATCATATTATTTATTTTATTGTTTGCGGTTGCGGCCGCGGCGGTTGTATTTGTGATTTTAACGATCATGAATATCGGCGGTATTTAGAAAATGAGAAAAGAAAGCGAATGTGAATTTTGCGAACTATGCCGGGAATTTTACGAAGGAAAGAAGAAGGAATGTAAAGGCCCGGAGCATTGCAAAGATTATAACTATTTTCTGGCCGGGAAATGCGCAGCATTAGAAGGCCAGTGGTAACAATGAAGGGAGATCTAACCATGGCACAATTAAGCAAAGCCCTATTCAGTAGCACAAAGGAAGACTGGGCGACACCACAGGACTTTTTCGACAAACTGGACGAAGAATTTCACTTCGATCTGGATCCTTGCGCAGACGCAGAAAACGCGAAGTGTAAGGAATATTTTACAAAAGAGGAAAACGGACTTTTGAAGGATTGGGGGGGGCGTCGCGTCTTCTGCAATCCACCATACGGCCGAACATCAACGGGCGAATGGATCCGGAAGTGTTACGAAGAAGCGAAGAAGCCCGGAACGGTTGTCGTTGCACTTATTCCGGCGCGCACTGACACAAGGTTTTTTCACGATTACATATACCACAAAGCGGAAATTCGCTTCATTAAAGGCCGTCTGAAATTCGGCGGCTGCAAGGACGCGGCGCCGTTCCCGTCTATGGTGGTTATTTTCGGAAAGGAAAAAGAGCATGAAGAGACAGAACACGCCGGCAGCAGAGGAACCGGCAAAGAAGAAGCGTAGACGCAGGGCCACAGATCCAAAAACGGGCCTTACCGTATTCGAGCCGAACACGGTTTATTTTAATGATTATCTGGAAACATACATAGGCGCAAAATGGCAGGCGATAAAAAACAGCCTTTACGACGCAGGTTATCAGGCCTTAGAAGTAAGCCGGTACCGTGACGGCCTTCTGGACGACTTCAACCGTATTTGCACCGAAAATAATTATCACGGCATTGTTTAAGAGACAGAAAGGAGATCTAACCATGAGCGACGTTGTAAAACGCGACCTTTACGGACTTATCGACAAGGAACTGGAAGCAGCAAACCAGAAGTTCCCGCTTTTTAATTCCACACATGAAGCCTTTGCGGTAATTCTGGAAGAAGCAGAGGAAGCAAAGGAAGAAGCGGGAAACCTTGATATTTTAATGAATAATTTCTGGATCGGCGTGAAAGAAAACCACGGTCCGGAAGCACTGCACGAAGAATTAACAGGCATTTATAAAACAGCCCTTGATCTGGCCGTGGAAGCGATACAAACCGCAGCCATGGCCCGGAAAGGCATTATTAGCAGTATAGACCTTCGGGCCGTGGATCAATGCTTATCAGAGACAGAAAGGCGGGGTGAATTATGAACCAGAGAAAAGCGATCGAAGCAGCACTGGCAGAAATGGGGATCACAAATGAAACGCAGCTAAACGACGCGATCCGAAATATGAAGCCGCTTAACTTGTCTTTAATGGCAGACCGGCAGCAGGAAAGGAAGGCGAGTTAATGGACCTTAACGGAAATCAGGTAATAGCCGTAGATTTTGACGGGACACTTTGCAAGCAGGCGTGGCCGGAGATTGGAGAGGAAAACGAGATCCTGATCGAACACCTGAAAGAACAGCAGGCAGCAGGCGCCCGCCTGATTTTATGGACAAACAGAGAAGGCGACCTTCTGGAAGAAGCGGTGGAGTGGTGCAAGGCCCACGGCCTGACATTCGATACAGTAAACGCGAATCTTCCGGAACTGATCGACCTATACAAGAACGACTGCAGGAAGATAAACGCCGACATTTACATAGACGACAAGGCAGTAAACCCGGTTCCGTACAGACACGCGGCCGGAATGTTCGGTTTTAACCCATACGCAAACCCGATCGACAAGGCAGAATTTGAGAAAAGGAGATCTAACCATGTGGAAAAGAATTAAAAGAGCGCTCAGGATCGCAAGAAGAAACAGCAAGGCCAGAAGACAGAGAAAGAGAACAAGCGAAATTCTTCTGGCAATATTCACCCTGACAAATTGCGGGACGCCGCAGGAGTTGGAATATCACGCCGGATATTATGCAGGAACCGCGGATCAGGCGGCAGCAGTCGGAGAGATTACCAGAGAACAGCGCGGCCAGATCTTACGGGTTCTTCACTATATCAGCGCGGGGGAACGTGAAAGACTTGAAAATGAGTAACAAAAAAACGGGCTTGAAAGGCGGGGCCTTTTCAAGTCCGTTCATTGGAAATCTAACCTAAAATCATTATACCAAAAAGGCGGGAAAAGTCAATGAAAAAGACGCATGAGAAAAGCCGTATTTACACGGTAACGGGAACAGCGAGACTAAAGAACCCTGAAAATGTAGTTTTACAGATAGAAGCAACCGGGCAGAGGAACGGCGACGGTCTTATATATTTAGTCGAAAGCGTGGCCGCGGAAGACTACGACCGCACAACAGCAGAAGGCCGGGCTGCAGCAGCAGAAAAGGAACTGGAAGAGTACAAGAAGGAACTTTTCGAGACAACGGACAACCTGAACGCAGAAAAAGAAGCACTGGAAGAACTACTGGAACAGGAGCGAGACGCGGGCGGCAATTATAGAAGGAAACTTGACGAAGCGGCACAGGAAAACGCAGAACTTCGTAAGGCCCTTATAGAGTGCCGCCGGATCTTCGGAGAATTACCGCCGGAAATAGAAAGATTACTGAATAACGAAGAAGGAGAAAAAGACAATGGTTACACTTGCACAATTTAGAGAAATTACAGAAGGGCTTCCGGGAGATTTTGAGATCAGGATCGAAGCGTGTTTCACGCCAGAGGGAAACAAGACGGCGCCATGTTTTGAAATGATGTATTCCAAAGGAACGAAGGAAGTTGTTCTTCTTCCGGAAGCGGTGCATATTAGCGACGGCGAAACAGGCCTGACAGTAAAGCACGAAGAAAAGCCACGAAAGGCAATAACAAAATAAAGAACAAATGTTCTATTAAATGAAAGCCCGGACGCAAAATAGAAGCGGCCGGGCAATTCAGCAGCAGGAAGAAAACGGCAGCAGTCGAACAGACTTTCTTCTTATATATAAAGTATTTTCCTTTACCGTCCTTGTAATGGGTATTAGCAAATCGACGAAGTATATTTTTATATTTTAAGATCTGGATCCGTAGAGGAAGGAGAGAAGGGAAAGGCGGGGGAACATGAAAAGAAAGACATTCGATAATTACGACTATGAAGAAGCGTTCCCGGTGGAACTGGATCGCGACATACAGAAAAAAGCAAGAAAGAATTTTGAGAAGGAACACCCGCTGCAGGTTCCGGATTATGAAGAACAGTGGAAAGAGCAGCAAGAGAAATTAAAAGAATGGGAACTGGAACGGCTACTGAAAGAAGGGAAAGTGGAAAGCCTTTACAGGACCACCACCACAAAGGCGAAGAACCTTCAAAGCGGATCGGAATTACTGGAAGCGCAGATCTACCCGTCATTCTGTCACAAAGCGGACGTTCCACACACAAAGAAGGGCAGAGAAAGCAAGCCTTCACAAAAAAATCTGAATGACAAAAATTCAAGGCGCTATTTTATACGCCTTGCAAATATAAATTTCGGTGAAAACGATCTATGGTGTACGTTCACATGGGACAAAGAACACATTCCGGCAGACGAAGCAGCGGCCGATCGAGATATAGCAAACTTTATTCGCAAGATAAATTACAGGCAGAAAAAGGCAGGCCGGGAGAATATCAAGTATTTAATTATTCCAGTGGTAGACGGAGCAGAACACCCACACGTCCACATTATCATGACGGGACAGGGGATAAACCGAGACGAATTAGAAGGATTGTGGACAAAAGGGGAAAGATCCAACACCCGCCGCATAAAGCCAGACAAAGACTTTCTTCTTTCGGGCGTTGCTACATACATGATGAACAACAGGAAGGGGAAGAGAAAATGGAGAGGTTCAAAGAACCTTGTAAAACCGAAAGAACCTACCAGAAGTTATTCAAAGTTCAAAAAAAGGACCGTTGAGCGCATGGCCAACGATTACGAAACATTAAAAGCCGAAATGGAAAAGGCCTATCCGGGTTATAAATTCCTTGACGCCGAAGTGAAATATAACGGAGTTACGGCGGCCTTTTACATATACGCCCGCATGGTGCGGAATTGAAACGAAGGGAGAAAAGAAAAATGAACCTTGCAAACATGAAACGTTCCGAGACAACGGAACAGATCGGCCTTATAAACTGGGCCAGAGCAAACGAAGAATATGTTCCGGAATTACGACTTCTTCACCACATACCGAACGAAGGGATCCGGACAAATGGGCCAGTATTGAAAGCGGCAGGAATGAAAGCGGGCGTTCCGGATCTGTCTTTGCCGGTTCCGCGCCGTGGCTTTCATGGTCTGTATATCGAAATGAAATTCGGGAAAGGGAAAACAACAAAAGCACAAGAAGAGTTTATGGCGCTTCTTCGGGAGCAGGGATACAAAACGGCGGTGGCATACGGAGCAGAACAGGCCCGCGAAGTGATCCGGCATTATCTGGCCCGTGGGGAAGGGTTTGATCTGGTGAATTGTGAACACGCTTTCAAAATGTGCGGATATTGCGAAGGCGTGGCCGTGGACTGGGCGCCGTGTGAAAAGTGCCAGTTCTTCAAAGCGAACAAAGAGAGGGGGAAGAAATAATGTTCTTCAAAAAAACGGTACTGAAAAGAATGTTGAAATCAGCATACACAGGCGCAGGCCTTACGGTGGGGCATACGCCGGAAACAGACGAAGAGGAAGAAGGCTATTACCTTTCTTCCGGTTGGTGGGTTTTATGGTTCAAAGCGGGAATGTTCCCGAAAGAAGCCAAAGCGGCAGTTATTGAGTTATGCGGAGAACTTCCGGCAGTTGGGGAAGTATTCAAAGCAGAAAAGGACTTCGGGAACCAGTACGAAATTGAACAGAAAGAGATCTTCAATCTTCCGGAAGCCTTCAAACGTTGCACGATAGATTACAGAGTAACAAACATCATGCAGCAGCAGGGGAAGACATTGATCCGGATCTTACAGGCAGAGGAAGGCCAGAACGTTTGCGCGGTGTCAGAAGTGTTTCTGGATCTGATCGACCTGAAATCTATTGACTACGAAAACGGAGAAACGGAGCCGTTCGGACCGTGTGCAATAAGTCCGGAAGCCCCGTTCGTGTACTGGGGGAATGATTGTTGCTATCTTATGGCAGGAAGAAGAACTTCGGACGGGGAAACAGAAGCGGAGTTCTGGAAGTACCTTGAAGGCACAGAGATAGTATAAACACACAGGGAAAGGGGGCCGCCACGGTTGGCGCACACGATAGACGAAGATACAAAGAAAATAGTAAAAGCGATCGTTCACGGCGACCAGAAGCGGCAGAGCAGGCGCAGGGCGGGCAAACATACAGACTTCGACAGAAAGGCAGCGGAAGCGATAAAGGCAGCAAAAAAGGAATTGCAACTGGAAGGAACAGATCCAGAGGTCCGGCGCCACATTATCGACAAACTATACACAAGCCTGTTATATAACACACCTTGGGAGTTGTTAGGGGAAACGTATTGTTGCCGCCGGTTGTTCTACGAATACCGGAAGGAGTTCTGTTATCTGATAGCGGTACACATGGAGATCATAGAACCAGAAGGCGGCAGCAGGCAGCAGGCGCCCGGAAAGTAGGTCAGAAAAGGCCGGCGCCGTTGGATAGAATGAAAGAAGGTGAACGAATGGCGAAAGAATGGACAAACGGTTTCTATACGTCGAAGGAGTGGAGAAAGACACGCGACGCATATTACCGGATCCAGTGCGGCAGGTGTGAACGTTGCATGGCCGAAGTTCTGGCCGGAGCGCGAAGGGTTGAAGACATCAACCCCGGAATAATTGTTCACCACAAAAAAGAATTAACGCCGGAGAACATAAACGATCCGGCGGTGGCGCTGTCCTTTGATAACTTAGAACTGTTATGTGATGAACACCACAACAGGCAGCACAAGGCGAAGGCGAAGCGCTACACGTTCGACGCAAAAGGAAATTTGATCGAAAGCAAATAAAAAATATTTTTCCATTCCACGAACCCCACCCCCCGGTATTTCTTTTTCGGGCCTTCCAAAGAGAACCGAGGGAGTGAGATCAAAAAAACTCTGCAAGTCGCGCGCACATAGAAGGGGGGTTAAAATATGCCAGAAAATACGACGACAACGAAAAACAAACCACAAAAAAGAACTAATTATCTGACAGAAGGAAGGATAAAGAAAGAGAAAGCAAAACTTTCTGAAATGTTCGCGGGGATCGAAGACGAGGACCGGCGAACCCTTGTAAATTCAGTGATCGACGAAGCGGCCTTCCTGAAAGTTGCACTTCTGCAGGCCAAAACAGAATTGAAAAAAGAAGGCCTGACAACTGAAACGAAAAACGCTTCGCAGAAATTCATAAAAGCCCACCCTTCAACGGCAATTTATGAAAAATACGCGCGGCAATATACCCAAATTATTAACCAGTTGATCGAATATTTACCGCCAAAAGAGAAGAAAAAAGTTTCAAAATTGGCGGCGCTTCGTGATGAATAAGCAGGCACATAATTATATTTTTGAATACCACGACGCGATCACGTCGGGGCGTATTCGGGCCGGTAAATGGATCAAAGCGATCTATAAAATTCTGGTTGAGGGTATCAAGAACGGGGAATGGGTTTTCGACCAAAAGAAGGCCAACAAGGCGATCAAGTTCATAGAAAACTACTGTCACCATTCGGAAGGCAGAAACGACCTTCTAAAGTTGGAATTGTGGCAGAAAGCGATCGTTTCCGCGATCTTCGGTATTCTGGACAAAAACACCGGGTACCGGCAATTCAGGGAAGTTTTTCTGGTGGTTGCAAGAAAGAACGGTAAAACCCTATTCGCCGCCGCGATCATGGCATACATGGCATATATAGACGGAGAATACGGCGCGAAACTGTACTGTCTGGCCCCAAAATTGGAACAGGCCGATCTTGCATACGACGCATTTTATCAGATTGTGCAGCAGGACGAAGAACTTTCCGAGATTAGCAAGAAACGCCGTTCGGATATTTATATTCAGGAGTTCAACACGACCATAAAGAAGATCGCGTTCAACTCTAAAAAGTCCGACGGTTTCAATCCACACTTTGTTCTAAACGACGAAATGGAAGCGTGGCCGGGCGATCAGGGCTTGAAGCAATACGACGTTATGGCGTCGGCACTGGGAGCCAGAAAACAACCGCTTATTTTGTCAACGTCAACGGCGGGTTATGAGAACGACGGCATTTACGACGAACTAATGAAGCGATCAACGGCGTTCCTGAAAGGCAGAGGAAAGGGCGACACAGAAAAACGCCTTCTTCCGTTCCTGTTTATCATTGACGATGTGGAGAAGTGGGACACCCGCGAAGAATTAGAGAAGTCAAACCCGAACTTGGGCGTTTCTGTATCGTGGGAATACTACGAAGACAAGATCGCCGTTGCAAAGAAATCACTTGCAGCAAAAGCGGAGTTCTTGACGAAGTTTTGTAACATCAAACAAAATTCTTCGATTGCATGGCTTGACTATGTGGACGTAGAAAGGGCAGCAGGACAGCACTTCACCCTTGAAGACTTCCGCGGGTGCTATTGCGTGGCAGGAATTGACCTTTCCAGAACGACGGACCTTACGGCCGCTTCGCTCATTATCGAAAAGGACGGGAAGAACTATGTTATTACAAAATTCTTCATGCCGCGGGAACGCTTCAAAGTGGCGATCAACGAAGAAAATGTTCCGTACAACATTTTTGAACAGCAAGGCTTCTTGAAAATATCCGGAGAACATCAGGTGGACTACAAAGACGTATTTAACTGGTTTATTGAACTTGTAAAGGTTTACAAGATCAAACCGTTAAAAGTAGGCTATGACCGTTATTGTGCGGGCTATCTGGTGCAGGAAATGAAAGAAGCGGGCTTCCACATGGACGACGTATATCAGGGAACAAACCTTACACCGGTATTACATACCTTTGAAGGCGACTTGAAAGACGGGGCGTACTGTCTGGGCGAAAACAATCTTCTTCGCGCGCACCTTCTGAACGTGGCCGTTGATATTAACATAAACGACAGCCGCATGAAGCCGGTAAAACTGGAAAAGCGCGCACACATAGACGGCGCCGTGTCAATCTTCGACGCGTTGGCCGTGAAAATGAAATTCCACAAAGAGATCGGGAGACAACTTACAAACGCAGCGTAAAAAGAGGGCTTCGGCCTTCTTTTTTGCCGCCTGAAAGTAGGTCAGAATTTCACGATCTTTTTTTGTACGATTGAAGCATGGAAATTTAACCGGAATTACAGGACGAAGAACAGGGGGTGAAGACAAACGGGAATTATAAAAGATTTTTTGAATTATAGGCGTTTCAAGTATAGCCCGATCTTCACGATCCGCGGTGAATATTCAGCCGGGGGCGGTCTGGACGATAGCGACATTATAGGATCTATCGAAAATTGCATAGCGGTAAACGTGGCGAAATTAACGCCGCAGGTTATGAGAAAAGACGCCCGCGGAATGACAATAAAAGACGACTATCTGGCCCGCCTTCTTTCTTTGAGGTGGGCGCCGGAGCTATCAGCATACGACGCACTTTACAAAATGGCGGCGACACTGGTTAGAAAGTCAAACGCCTTCGCGGCGGTGATGTATAACGAGGACTTCACGAAGGTAAAACAGATCGTACCGCTTACGGTGTCTTCCTTCCGGATCTATGAAGACGACGACGGAAATATTTTATTCCGGTTCACTTGGGACTACGACGGGAAAACGTATGTATTGCCATATCAGAGTGTGATCCATATTCGCGCCCGGTTCAGTAAAAAGCGCTTTATAGGTACACCACCGGATCAGGCGATACAGACAACCCTTGAATTACTGGACGCCACCGGGCAAGCCTTGAAAAATACCGTGAAAAATTCGGCAAACTTAAAAGGCTACCTGAAATACAACAACTTTGCAGACGAAGACGAACTGAAAAAGAAGGTTCAGGAGTTTCAGGCGGCATACATGAGCGCCGAAAACGACGGCGGCATAGGCGGCCTTGATAATACAATGGAGTTTCACGAAATCACGCAGAGAACGCCGAACATTCCGACGATACAAAGCCAGTATTTACGTGACAACCTATACCGCTATTACAACGTAAACGAAAACATTTTAATGTCAAAGTTCACAGAAGCGGAGTGGAACGCCTTTTATGAAAGCGTGATCGAGCCGATCGCCCTGCAGTTATCCCTTGAATTTACTTTCAAGTTATTAACAGAGCGCGAACGCGGCTTCGGAAACAAAATCATTTTCACTTCTAACCGGCTGCAATACGCGACGTTACAGACAAGAGCCACGATCGGTTCTACCCTGTACGACCGCGGAATTATCACGATCAACGAATACAGGGAACTAATGTATTATGAGCCGATCGAAGACGGTGACGTGAGAATGGTAAGTCTGAACTATGTGAAGGCAGACGATCAAAGCCTTTACCAGACAGGACAGGCAAACGGCGGCGCAGGTCCCGGATCCGGATCCGAAGAACCGCCGGCAGCAGGTGAAGGGCAGCAGGCGGCGACGGCAATTCAAATTTTGAAAATGTTCGTGCCGGTGATTATGAAAGGCGGTGAAAAAAGAAATGCCAACACTTAAAGGTTTTACTTTCAAAAATCAAACGGAGACAAGCGCGGATCTGTATTTCTACGGTGACATTGTTTCCGACTGGTGGGGAGCATGGCAAGACGAAGACCAGTACCCGGACGCGATCAAGAATTTCCTTTCGGAGCAGGAAGGAAAAGATCTGAACGTTTACGTTAATTCCGGCGGCGGTTCCGTATTTGCCGGGATCGCGATCTATAACATGATTAAGCGCCACGCAGCAAAAGCGAACGTGAAAGTCTATGTTGACGGTCTGGCCGGTTCAATCGCTTCGATCCTTGCGTTCGCAGGAAGCGAACCACCGGAAATTCCTTCAAACGCCTTCTTGATGATCCATAACCCGTGGAGTTATTGCGAAGGCAACGCGGCAGATATGCGAAAAATGGCAGACGATCTGGACCAGATCAGAACCGGAATTTTGAACATATACGCCGAACACCTGAAAGAAGGTGTAACAATCGACCAGATCGAAGCGTTAATGGACGCCGAAAGTTGGTTAAATGGGGAAAAAGCCGCGGAATATTTCGAGGTAAAGACCACGGAAGCGAAGGAATACGCGGCAGCAGTTGGGGACTACATGAAGAAAGCCCGCTGCAAGGTCCCGGAAAAATTAAAAATCGCAAAGGACGGACACGATCCGGAGCAGCAGGCGGCAGAAGAAGCGGCCGCGAGAAAAAGACAGGAGATCCGCGATCTTACTGTCAAAGCAATTATGGAAGGAGAATAAAGCATGAAGTATGAAGATCTTGTAAAAATGAGCGTCAAAGAATTAAAAGATCGCCTGAAAGACCTGAACACACAGGCACAGGCGGCAGCAGGAAAAGACCTTGACGCGCTTCTGGAAGAAGCAACCACGATCACCGGTATTCTGGACGACGTAAAGAACCGCGAGAAGTTGGCCGGTATCGCAAAAGACGCAGAAGGCGGCGCAGAGCCGACCGGCGGCGAAAAAGGCGAGGAAGTGAAGGACAAGGCCAGAGAGGAACGCGGCCAGAACATCAAAGACGGAAAGGCGGTTAAGTTTTCCGCAAAGAAAACCTTCGGCGTAAAGAACGCCCTTTCTGTCAGCCAGACCGTAACACCGGCACACAGCGCGGCAGATGTGAAAGAAACCTTTAACGACGTTTCTTCCCTTGTGGATCGCGTAACGTCTATCCCGTTAAACGGCGGCGAGACATACCAGAGGGGCTATGTTAAGTCATACGGCGACGGAGCAGGCGGCACCGCAGAAGGTGGCGACTACAACGCAACAGAACCCGTTTTCGGCTATGTAACGATCGAGAAACAGAAGATCACCGCATACACCGAGGAACCGGAAGAAATGATTAAACTTCCGAACACAGACTATGACGGCGTAGTGGAAGGATCCGTAACAAAGGCGATCCGTAGATACATGAGCCGCCAGATCTTGATCGGTGACGGAACTTCCGGAAAGTTCAAGGGAATTTTCTACAACCCGACAGAGACAAAAGATCAGGTTATCGATCCGACAACCGATCTTTCTATGACTGCAGTTGACGACGGAACACTGGACGAAATTATTTATTCTTTCGGCGGCGACGAGGACGTGGAAGATGCTGCAGTTCTGGTTCTGAACAAAAAGGACCTGAAAGCCTTCGCAAAACTTCGCGACAAGCAGGGAAGAAAGGTTTATACCATTGTGAACCATGGAAACACCGGCACGATCGACGGTGTACCGTATGTTATCAATTCCGCTTGTGGAGCAGTCACAGACGCACAGACAAAGGCGATCGTTTACTGCATGGCATACGGACCGTTAAGCAACTACGAAATGGCGATCTTTTCTGACATTGACGCCAGAAAGTCCCTTGATTATAAGTTCAAGCAGGGACAGATCGCATACCGCGCGGACATTTTCGCGGGCGGTGCCGTAGCGGCCCACAATGGCTTCATCAGAGTAAAACGCCCGGCGTCAGCATAAGCAATAACAGGAAAGGCGGCTTCTTATGACGATTGACGAGTTAAAGGCGGCCGCAAAGTTACGAACGCGGAAAATGTCAAAGGACGAACTGGACGAAGACGTTTTCCGTTACGTTGACTTTGCACTGGCAGACCTGAAAAGAATAGGTGTCGCGGAAGAATACCTGAAAGCCCCGGAAGATCCGTTGATAATTGAAGCCGTTCTAACTTATGTCAAGGCAAATTATAGCATGGACGCAAACCACGAACGGTTAATGAACAGTTACAACATGATCTTAACCAAAATAAAAGGCGGTGAGTACAGATCGACGCGGTAATAACATTGATAGATCAGGGAGAAACCCGCGAAGAAGACGTGAAAGCGAAGGTTTTCGCAACGGTGAACCCGATCGGCCGTGACGAATACGCGGCAGCAGGTGAAAAGGGAATGAAGGCCCGCTATATGTTTGAGGTTTTCGCGAACGAATACACAGGTCAAGACGTCGTTCTGTACGGTTCGGAGCGCTTGACGGTGTACCGGACGTATGGACCGAAAACAAACGACAAGATCGAAGTGTACGCAGGGCAGAGAGTAGGGAACAGATAGTGGGTATAAAGGTTAGTGAACTTGCGCAGGAATTGGCGCAGGGGCTTAGCGAGTATTCGCAGGAAGTAGCGGACGCGATCAAAAAAGCAACCGACGAAGTGGCCGAAGAAGCCGTTCAAGAGTTGAAAAGCACAAGCCCGGTTTTAACTGGTTCTTATGCGAAGGGGTGGGCCAAAAAGAACACTTACGAAAGCAAGAGTTCCAAACGAAACACGGTTTACAACAAGACCGATTATCAGTTGACACACCTTCTTGAAAAAGGACACGTCGGCCGCGACGGACGCAGAGTAAAAGCGATCGAACATATTCGCCCGGTAGAGGAAAAAGCCGCGGCAGAATTTGAGGACAAAGTGAAAGGAGCGATCGGAAGGTGACGACGTTTGAAGAGATCGTAAAACGCGCCGAAGGGTTAGGCCTTCCGATTGCGCGAAATCAGTTCACAGCAACAAATAAAAAACCGGTACCGGATCCCCCGTTTCTTGTGTACCTTTCGACAGAAAGGCAGCGGGGCGACGATACCAAAAACCGGATCCGTGAGATTGAAGGATCACTGGAACTTTACACAGAGAGAAAAGCAGATCCGGATCTGGAAAAGCAGATCGAAGAAACGGTTTTGTTCGACGTTGAGTTTCGGAAGTATCAAGCACAGATACCACAGGAAGACACAACACAGACAGACTACGACTTCACGATCACACAGAAAAAATGAAAGGAGAACAAAGCATGGAAAGAATAATTCTTGGAAGCGCTGATGTGTATATTCAGGCCTTCGACGGTTCAACCGTTCCGGTGACTGCAGATATTTGCAAGCCTGAAAATTTAATGGCCTATATTTCCGGCGGCGCGTCCGTGGAATACAAACCTTCTTTCTACACAGCAAAGGACGACACTGGAAAGAAGAGCAAAACGATCGTAACAGAAGAGGAAGTAACACTGAAAACGGGAATTATGACCTTTGACGGGAACAAGTTCAAATACCTTTGCGACACCGCCAGAGTTACAGAAGACAAGGCGAAGAAGCGCCGCACCGTAAAGATCGGCGGTATCGACAACAGACAGGGCGCGCGCTATGTTATCTGCCTTCACCACAAAGACGCAGTGGACGGCGATATTTGGGTAATGATCGTCGGAAACAATCAGGCAGGCTTTACAATTTCTTTCGAGAAAGACAAAGAAACCGTTGTGGACGAAGAGATCACAGCCCTTCCTATGGACGAAGAAGGAACCCTTCTTATGTACGAAGAGGAAATGGCAGAGAGCGAAGCGGCAGCAGTATAAAAATAAAACCATAACGGCAGGGCGGCGGGTACGCCTTGCCGTTATTTAGTAGAAAGGAGAAATTAGCGTGGCGAATTTAAGTTTTGATTTTAACAAGGTGAAGCGTTCCTTCATGACCGTAACACTGAAAGACAATAGAAAACTGATCGTGAAAATGCCTATGAAAAAGACGTTTGAAAAACTGTCAGCACTGCAGGAAATGGACACGGACAGCATGACGGCAGAAGACGCCATGGACACACTGGGCGGCCTTTGCGCCGAAATTCTTTCCCACAATATGACCGGGGAGCAGGTGACGACGAAAGAGATCACGGACGATTACGACACCGAGGAAATGGAAGCACTGATCGACGCTTACATGGAGTTCGCGGGCGGCGTAAAGAATAACCCAAACTAAAGATCCCCTTCTATCCCGGCGGGGATAACGAAGGGGTGTATTATAAAACACTCACACGCGGCGAAAAACTGGTGATTGACTACACCGGTTTGAATATATGGCAGGTGCAAGAACTGGACCTTGATCTATACCTTTTCTTCATGCGCGAAGCGTTTATTCACGAAATGAACCAGACAAAGGAAGGCAGAAAATACCTTGAAAATTGTTGGCGAATTTCACAAACAGAACCGGACCGAAAGGCCATTCGCGAGAAGTTCAAACGAAGGGGCGGTGAATAGCAGGTGGCAGCAAGCACAATAAAAGGAATTACCATTGAGATCGGCGGCGACACTACGAAGTTAGATAAAGCCCTTTCGGGTGTCAATAAACAGTCGCGCGATCTGCAGAAAGAATTAAAAGAAGTCGAAAAGGGCCTGAAACTGGATCCAAAAAATACGGAACTTCTGGCACAGAAACAGACACTTTTAAAAGAAGCCGTGGCCGCTACTTCTGAAAAACTGGACGTTTTGAAGTCAGCAGAAGCACAGGTTCAGAAGCAGTTTGAAAACGGCGAAGTGTCGGAAGAACAGTACCGGGCATTACAAAGAGAAATCATAAAGACAGAAGCGGATCTGAAAAACCTGAAAACGGCAGCAGAGGACAGCAATTCAACACTTGAAAAGGCAGGGGAGATCGCCGGAAAGATTGGCAAAAAGTCCGAAGCACTGGGAAAGAAACTTCTTCCGGTGACGGGAGCAATCGCAGGGATCGGGACCGCTTCGATCGCGGCATTTAATGAATTAGACGCCGGTTACGATACGATCATAACAAAAACGGGCGCTTCTGGGGAAGCGTTGGACGGCTTACAAGACAGTATGGACGCCGTTTTTACTTCACTTCCAACAGAAGCGGAAACGGCCGGAATTGCGATCGGAGAGGTAAACACCCGCTTCGGATCTACCGGAAAAGAACTTGAAGACCTTTCTTCAAAATTCATTCAGTTTTCGGAGATCAACGGAACGGACTTAAACGGCGCGATCGACAGCGTAGACGCCATAATGACGAAATTCGGCGTTGACAGCAGCCACACCGGCGAAGTGTTGGGCCTTCTTACAAAAGCAGGACAAGACACGGGAATTTCCATGGACACGATGCAGAATACATTACAGACCAACGGCGCCACATTAAAGGAAATGGGCCTTGATCTCACGTCTTCGGTAAATTTACTTGCACAGTTTGAAGCGAACGGCGTGGACGCCACAACAGCGCTTGCAGGATTGAAGAAGGCGCAGCAGAACGCGACAGCGGACGGAAAGGATCTAAAAGACGCACTGGGCGAAACGATCGAGAAGATCAAAAACGCAAGCAGCGAAACAGACGCACTGCAGGCAGCGACGGAGTTATTCGGAAAGAAGGGCGCCGCAGAAATGACGCAGGCGATCAGGGAAGGCCGCCTTTCTATCGACGATCTTTCCGGCGCCTTATCAGATTACGGAAACGTAGTCGAAGACACATTCAACGCGACACTGGATCCACCAGATCAGGCAAAAGTCGCGCTTAACAATTTGAAAGTAGCAGGCGCAGATCTTGGAAATACCTTAATGCAGACAGTAGCGCCAGTTCTGGAACGCGTAGTGGAAAAAGTAAAGGCTTTTTCACAGTGGTTTAAGAACCTGAACGACACGCAGAAAGAAACGATCGTAAAGATTGGCGCGGTAGTGGCGGCGATCGGACCGGCTTTAATTATTTTCGGGAAACTTTCTTCGGGAGTATCGAAGGCGATCGGGGCGTTTTCTAAAATATCGGGCGTATTTAAGGCGGCAGGAACGGCCGGGAAAGGCTTGTGGGCTATTTTATCAGCAAACCCGATCGGGGCCGTTGTCGCGGCCGTGGTGGCGCTTGTGGCGGGCTTCGTATTGATGTATAAGAAGTGCGACTGGTTCCGCGAAATGGTAAATAAAGCCTTCGCAGAGATTAAAAAGAGCGTTTCGGAAACAATCGAGAAAATAAAACCGATCTTGCAGCAGTTGGGCGAAAGTTTCAAAAATTTAATGGAAAAATTGAAGCCTGTATTCCAGTTTTTCACGACATACGTTATGGCGGTGATACAGGGCGCACTTTCAGCAGTAGCGCCGATCATTTCAGCGGTGAAAAATGCGATCGACTTTGTAAGCAACATTATCAGCGCGTTTATGGCACTATTCCGGGGCGATCTGGACGGGTTCAGCCAGTACATAGAAGCAGCACTGAAAAACCTGATCGAGATTGTGAAAAATCTTATAACGGCGGTAGTGAATTATATAATCACATTCTTTCAGACGTTCGGCGTCAATGTGAAGAAAATTTTCTCTGATATATGGTCCGGGATTGTTTCGATCTTTTCGGGCGTCGGCGCGTGGTTTGCGGACAAGTTCCGCGCAGCCTACACGGCAATAACAACGATCTTTTCGGGGATCGGCCAGTGGTTCGCGGCCCGGTGGACGGACATTAAAAACGCCCTGTCAACCGTGGCGACGTGGTTTCAAACCATGTTTCAAAATGCCTATACGAACGTGAAAAATGTATTTTCCGCGATCGGCCAGTGGTTCAACGATAGATACACAGATATTAAGTCCGCATTTTCAACGGTTGGATCATGGTTTTACACAAAATTCACGGAAGCATACACGAATATTAAAAACGTGTTTAGCAATATTGGATCCTTCTTTTCGGGGATCTGGAACACGATCAAGGGCATTTTTACAAATGTCGGAACAAATATCGGTGAAGCAATCGGCGGCGCCTTCAAGTCGGCCATGAACAACGCCCTTGCAACCGTAGAACGTGCGGTGAATAAGGCGATCAGCTTCATTAACGGCGCGATCGACGTTATCAACGATATTCCGGGCGTAAGTATCGGACACGTTGGCGAAGTATCACTTCCGCGTCTGGCAAAGGGCGGCGTTCTGAAAAACGGTCAAGCCATTATGGCAGAAGCAGGCCCGGAGTTGATCCAGATGGTGAACGGCGAAGCGGTTGTAACACCGCTTACGGCTTCGGCAAGGAATACGGCACTTGAAACAGCAGAAGGCGGCGGGAAAAGTTTTGTTCAGAACGTCAACATTACAAGCCCGAAGGCCCTTTCGCCGTATGAGACAGCCCGCCAGACACGAAACGCAACCCGAAACATGGTTTTACAGTTACAGGGGGGTTGATAAATGGCGAAAAGAATTATTTGCAAGAATGAAGACGGGGTTCAAGTGGAATTTAACTATTCCTTTGAACCGTTCTTCCTTGTATCGGTAGACGGTATTTACACGGTGTCGAATAACGTTGTAACGTCGGAAAATACCATGGTGGACGGTTCCACGTATCAGGGAAGCACCACCAAACAAAGAAACATTGTAATAACGGCACAAATGGAACGGGACTATCAGGCAAACAGGGATCTACTTTACAAATGCTTCAAACCGAAGTCAACCGGCCTTTTCACCTACATAGAAGGCAGCGAAACCCGCGTAATTGACTACAAAGTGGAAGGGATCGACATTGACGAAGCGGGAGTGGTTAGAAATTTCAGTATTTCCCTTCTTTGCCCGGATCCGTTCTTCCGGGATCTTGAAGATATTTCCGTATCCATGGCAAGTTGGACGGGCCTTTTTGAATGGCCACACGAATTTCTGGAAGAGAAAGAGCCGTTCGCGGAAAGAACGGCCGAAGTATTGAAAGAGATCGAGAACGACAGCGCCGCGGACAATATCGGAATAACCGTCACACTGGAAGCGGAAGGACCGGTAATAAACCCGGCCGTATATCATGCAGAAAGCGGCGAATTTATCAAGATTGGAAACGAAGTCAGATCCTTTTCTATCAATGCCGGCGACGTGGTGATTATTACCACTGAAACAAATAACAAAGCGGTGTACCTTGTAAGGGACGGCGTAAAACAGGAGATCAACGAGTATCTGGACGAAGACAGCGACTTTATACAGTTGCAGCATGGAACAAACACGATCCGATATACGGCAGACGCCGGCGAAGATTACCTGAACGTTACCGTTTCTTACAGGTTCCGTTATCTGGGGGTGTGATTGATATGGAAGTAAGAATTTACGATCGCGATCTGAATTTCAAGGGAGTGATCGAAAACCACACTTCTTTGATCTGGACACGGAAATATTACGAACCGGGAAATTTCGAGATCCACGCCCCGATCACAGAACAAAACCTTCGCTTACTGGCAAAAGGAAACATTATTTCCAAACGTGGCAGCAGCGAAGCGGGAGTGATTGAAGACATAGAGAACGAAGAAAGCGATCTGAAAAACGAGATCACAGCAAAAGGCCGCTTCCTTTCGTCCTACATGGATCGACGCCTGATAAAATCAACCGTGAATTTTTCCGGGAAAATAGAAGTTGCCATGAGGAACCTTCTTTCAGGAGTGACGGCGATCCCACTTGTGGAGTTGGGAACCTTAAATGGTTTCACGGAAACAGTAGAGTTTCAAGCGACTATGAAAAACCTTATGACCTACGAAACAAAACTGGCAAAGGCCGGAACGATCGGTTATCGCTTCCGGCCAGACTTCCGGAACAGGAAAATTATATTTGAAACCTACAAAGGGACCGACAGGACCACGGCGCAGGGTATCAATTCCCGCGTTATCTTTTCGGAGAGTTACAACAACCTAAACAACGTTATTTATAAATATAACGATCAACAGTACAGGACGAAAGCGATCGTCGGAGGGGAAGGTGAAGGAGCCGCCCGCGTATATGTGGAAGTTGGCGGCGGCGCCGGGTTAGATCTTCGGGAAATTTTTGTGGACGCGAAGGACATTCAAAGCGAAGGATTAACAGACGCAGCATACAAAGCAGCACTGGCACAACGCGGCCGGGAAACATTGGCGGCGAATGTTGTTTCTGAAAGTGTGGAGTGCGAAACCGAAGCGGACATAAATTTCAAATATAAAACACATTACGACTTGGGGGATATTGTGACGGTAAAGAAAAAGAAATGGGGGATCGTATTAAACCAGAGGATCACAGAACTTCAAGAAGTGTATGAGTACGGGGGAATGTATGTAGTACCGACCATGGGCGACGCATTACCCGAAAAAATAGATTGGAGCGACAAATAAATGGGACAGTATGCGAATTTCTATAATTCCAGAAACGGCGACCGCGTTTACAATGCCGACAGCATGAGCGAATGGCTTTTACCATTCTTCACAACCGGCGTTTTTAATAATTGCTTCGCCGTGACGGCCACGGGCGACGGTATGAATATAAGCGTCGGCGGCGGCTATGTAAATATCAAGGGAAAGACAAAGCATTTTGAACAGGCGCAGATCTTCACCCTTGAAAAAGCGTCCGGAACGTTGGCCCGTATCGACAACGTGATCTTGCGAAGGGACGACACGGAACGCGACTTTTATATTCTGATCGAAACCGGTGGTTTCAGCAAAAACCCGGTAGCACCGGAAATTACAAGGACCGAAGCGATCCACGATCTGAAACTGGCAGAAATCAGGGTGGAAGTCGGAGCGATCAAGATCACACAGGACAATATAACAGATACACGAATGAACGCCAACGTTTGCGGGTGGGTAATGGCAACCGTAAAAGAAATTGATTTTTCGCAGATCACAGCACAGTTTCAAGCGTTCTTCCAGAAGTATCAGGCACAGATCACGGAAGAGTTCAACGCCTACCAGTCCACGATCACGAACTTAGAGGATCAGGGAACGGCAGCCCTTCACAACATGGAAAACCAGTTTGAAACCTACGCGGGGCAGCAGGAAGAACTTTTCACGGATCTTTACAACCGGATCAAGGATCAGCTATCGAAAGACGCGGCGGCCGCGTTGTGGTTTTCAGTAAATGCGCTGCAGGCGAACTTTGAAAATCTGGCAACGAAGATCATGTTTGAAAACCAGTCAAAGGAAACGGCGGCGATCCTGATCGACATTACGAACGAAAATTCCGGAACGGTTACAACGGCGACGTATGCAGCAGGCGGCAAAACCTACCTGACAGAGCCGGGAACCTACAAAGTAGAGCCGCAGGCCGACAACCTGTTAATTATCCCGAAAACCTTCGTTCTGGACCACACACAGACAACGGAAACGTTGAACTTCACCATTTACGACAAAAACGCTTTCGCAGCCGTTGGCGGCTATGTTGGCGCGTATGTATCTAAAAATTAAGAAAAGGAGAAAAAGACACTATGAAAGGATTTCCGAAAGTATTAAAAACAGCGCAGGACGTGAAGAACTGTAAAGACATGGTGGACGCCGGACAGTTGCAGGCGGCCGACCTTCTGGAAGCAATCGAAGCGATCGAAAACCAGAATTTTATTATTTGCCCGATCCGCGAATTATCAGAGGATAAAAAGACGGTGACGGTTACATATTGCAACGAAGCGGCAGCAGGCGCAAAGGTTACGGCCGGCGGCGTAACTGCAACCATTCAGAGCGTGGAGCATATCGACGGAGAACCGGACGGATCCGGAAAGGCAGAGAAGGAAAAGACAAAGATCACACTTTCGAGAACGATCGCGGCCGGTTCCGAAGCAATCAAGATCACGAACACACCTTCCGTTTACGACACGTTAGGAATGACGGAAGAAGAACTGGAAGCAATCAAAGCAGACCTGCAGCAGTAAGAAAGGAGAAAAACACATGAAATTTTTTCTTTATGATGAAACAATGATGAACACGAAGGCAAAGATCACAACGGAAAAACTGTCAGCCATGAGCGACATTGTATCACAGAAGGCGCAGTATATCACAGCAGCGGGAGCAGCCACACCGAACCAGATTACGATCGCGGCCGGCGTCTTGATCGCCGTCGGTTCTTCTGTATTCAAAACCGTATTAACAAACCTTACAACGGCAAACCTTGACACTGGTTCCGGGTTTGAAATGGGAACGGACTATTATATTTATTGTTGCGATCCGACCAACGGATCCGACACCGTGGACCGCGACGAAGTTTTTGTAATTTCTAAAAATTCCACTTACCCTTCCGGGTACACAGCAGACAACAGCAGAAAGATCGGTGGTTTCCATTATGGAAAGTGTCGCTATGTGAACGTGCTTGGAAACCCGATCAACAGCAGCGGAGCAGAAAACGGCAGCGGTTGGCAGAGTAACGTATACAACGGCATTATTCCGAACAGCGTATGGACCACAAAGCACCGCCCGAAGTGCGACGATCCTTCCGGCATGGTTTACCTTGGGAATGGATTGTGGGGCGATATTTACCTTTCTTCTGATAATGGAAGTCAGGGCCTGCAGTCGAAGTATAACGCGAACCCGATAACCGGAACGGAAGGCCTGAACTGGTATATTGCAAACGAGAAGGCCCGCCGCGTAGGAAAGAGACTTCCGACCTATGCGGAATTTTGCCAGGCAGCAGCAGGATCTCCGGAAGGTCAGGACGGAAACAACACCTACGCGTGGAGCGCAACCGGAAACACTGGACGCCAGAAAACAGGATATGTTGCGAACGCCATTTCGGCGCTTAATATCCGCGATCTGGTGGGTAACGTTTGGAAGTGGCTTGATGAATTTTGTCTGGATCCTACGGCTTCTGCATGGAACTGGTACGACGTACTGGGCGCGGGCTATGGTGACGCCTATATTCCGTCAAATACCGCTCTTCACGCGCTCCTTGGCGGCGGCAATTGGAACAACGGCGTTCACGACGGTTCGCGCGCGGTCGGCGCCGCCTATTACCCGTGGCGCGTCGACGGCTGCGTTGGCGTGTGGTGCGTGTGTGACGCGCAGTAAGCAGAAGGGGCGCCCGAAAGGGCAGCCCCTATTTTCCGGGAGAATAGAACATGGCATATCAAAGCAGAAGTAAAAGCGCGACGCAGGGGAAAGAGGAAACCGCACAAATGGACTACACCCACACCGAAGCGCACCAAATGGCCTATGATTTTTCAGTGTACCTTCATGAGAAAATGAAGAAATTTCCGCACTATGAAAAATTCACGATGCAAAAGGATATTCGGGAAAGTATCGACGGAATACTGGACGAAATAGAAATGTTTGAGATCACAAAGGTAGCAAGTCACCTATACGCGGCCGACCGCTTAAAAAGACGACTGGTACGAAAGATTCGGCTTGCTTACGATCTGGGATATTCGGCCATGAACAAAGACGCCTATTTCTATTGCGCCAAACAGACCGGAGCGATCGGCGCGCAGATCGGCGGCCTGATAAAGTCGATCGCAGAAAATAAGAGAAAATAATAAAATTTGGGGCAACCGTTAATTCGCACTTCACGCGCTCATTGGCGGCGGCAATTGGAACAACGGCGTTCACGACGGTTCGCGCGCGGTCAACGCCAACAATTACCCGTGGAACGTCAACGGCAACATTGGCGTGTGGTGCGTGTGTGACTTGTAAAATCGCATAGACCGCGCGATCTCCGGATCCACGGCAAGGGTTATATATGAATAATCAAAATATATAGTCAGACGGTTCGCACAGACGGCCGGAAGGCCGTTCCCGTTCCGGAGAGAAGCCGGACAAAAGAACAAAGGCACCGCCGAAAAGTAGGCCTGAAATGGGGTGAAATGCGGTAGGGCAAACATGAAAACAATTAAAAACTTAATAGGCAAAATCTGTACTTTCCCGAACGCGATCAAAGCGTACATGAAGGCCCGGAAATGTAAAAGGCTTCGCCCGGAAGTGTTGGAGTTTGAACAGAACAGGGAAGACAACCTTCAAAAAGCAATAGACGCCATACAAAGCGGTGACTATACGCCGGGAAAGTATAGAATTTTCAAAGTGTGGGAGCCAAAAGAAAGAATTATTATGGCGCTTCCGTTCTTCGATCGTGTAATTCAACACATGATCGTAAATATTATTGAACCGATTTTTGAAAAGCGGTTCATTTTCCATTCATACGCCTGCAGGAAAGGAAAGGGCGCGCACGAAGCAAGCGACACCCTTTCAAAATGGCTTTATGAACTGGAAGTGGTACAGGGGAAGAAAATCTATGCAATAAAGGGAGATATACACCACTATTTCCAGAGCGTAGCGCACGACGTATTAAAGAAAGAGATCCGGCGGTATATTTCAGATAAAGCACTTTTGAAAATTCTGGATCGGATCATAGATCACAACGGCATTTTCCCGCCGGGCGTGGGAATACCAGTCGGGAACCTTACTTCACAGTTATTCGCGAATGTATACTTGAACAAACTGGATCAATATGTAAAACACGTCCTGAAAATGAAATATTATGTTCGCTATATGGACGATTTTATAATATTATCAGAGGATCCGGAAGAGTTGCGGCACGTTCTGGAACTGATAGAAGAATTTCTTCGCCGGGAATTAAAACTGGAACTGAACCCGAAGACAACGATCCTTGCAGCAAAGAACGGCATAAACTTCGTAGGGTATATTCACTTCAAAGATCACAAGAGGGTAAGAAAGGACGCCATGCGGCGCCTAAAGAAATTATTAAAAGCATTCGACACCGGGGAAGTAGAACTGGAAGACTTCGATCGTTCAATCGAAAGCAGGTTCGGCCACATGAAACACGCAGACAGCTATATTTTGATAGAGGAAACACAGGAGAAAATAAAAGAAATCAAGGAAAGGAAGGCGTCGGCCTGAAAACAGGTCAGAAATTGCCGCCCTTTCCTTTTATTATCTTTATAAAAGAAAGGTGGTGAAAAACATGGAAAAGTTAATTCATATCTATGCGGAAGCAGCGGGAAACACATTTTTGCAGTTAGTTTTGATCGCGGTGGTGATTGATACGATTTTCGGAGTTCTTCGCGCGATCAAGGAAAGAAGGTTCAATTCTAATTTCGGGATCAACGGCGCGATCAGAAAATGCGGAATGTTAGTTTGCCTTCTTGCACTGGTTACGGTGGATCATATTGTAGCGGTAAACCTGATCGGTTTCATTCCGCAGGAAGTGCGCGCAGTAATGCCGGTAGACAGGATCGGAACAATGGAGTTCTTCGCGATCCTTTTTGTAGCCTATGAGATCATAAGCATTTTGAAAAATATGTATCTTTGCGGCCTTCCAGTAAAGAAGATCTGGCAGACTGTAAAGGCATTTCTGCAGAAGTACACAGACGAACTTCCGACAGACGAAGAAGCGGAAGAAGCGGAAGCACCGGAAGCACTGGAAGAGACAGCAGCGCAGGAAGAAGGGGCGGCAAAATGACGAAAAAAGAATTTGTTTCACTGTTAGGGGAGCAGGCCCGCGCCGATATGGCGAAAACGGGGATCCTTGCAAGTCTCACGACAGCGCAGGGAATACTTGAAAGCGGGTATGGTACAAGAGAACTTGCAGTGAACGCGAATAATATTTTCGGAATGAAAGCCGAACTTTCTGGCAATAACTGGCCGTCCGATTGGGGCGGCCAGACCTACACAAAGGAAACGAACGAACAGAAGCCGAACGGCGAAGTCTACACAATAACGGCAGCGTTCCGAAAATATGAGAGCATGGCCGAAAGTATCAAGGATCATTCCGATTACTTAACAGGAGCGAAGAAAGGGAACGATCTTCGATATGCGGGACTTGTGGGCGAAAGAGACTACAAGAAAGCGATCCAGATCGTAAGGGCCGGCGGCTATGCGACAGACAATAATTACGTTTCAAAAATATGTTCCATTATAGAAAAATGGAACTTGACGCAGTACGACACACAGGAAGCGGGGCAGAATATGAATATTAAAATCATTGACGCAACCATGAAGAAAAGCCCGTGTTTGACAGGCGGGCGCACGATCAAACCGATCGGCCCTTATCTTCATTCTATCGGTTGCCCTTGCGAAAAAGCAATGAACATAATTAACAACGAGAACCGCGCAGACGCCGGCGCCGGCGTTCACGCGGTTATTCAGCACACCGGAGAAGTTTATGTGGGACTTCCGATCAATCCGGAAAAGAAAACGGCCGTTAGAAACTGGCATGGCGGCAGCGGACCGAAGGGAAGTTGTAATAATACACATATCGGCGTAGAAATGACAGAGCCGGCCACGATTAAATATACCGGCGGCGCGTCGTGGATCGAACTTTCCGACGGCAGCAACACGAAAGCGGTTGTTCTGAAAAATTACAGAAACGCCGTGGAATACTTCGCGTATTTGTGCCAGAAGTTCGGGTGGAACCCGGAGAAAGACGGCGTTATTCTTTCCCATTCGGAAGGACACGCCCGCGGGTATGCCACAAACCACGCAGACGTTGAACATATTTGGAAAAAGTACGGCCTGACAATGGATCAGTTCAGAAAGGACGTAAAAGCAGCCATGGCAGGCGGTACCATTTCAGTTACAGGATCGCCCGCGGTTACAGATACGGGAGCGCAGGGCGTGAAGGCGCTTTCTGGTGCGGTAACGGTAATTTATACCGGATCCGACGGCCTGAACGTGAGAACAACGCCTTCGTTCACTTCCGGAAATGTGAAGAAGGTTGTAAAAAACGGCGCAGCCTTCACAGTTACCGGAATTTCCAAAGATGAAAAATGGTACCAGATCAACGACGGCGGGGCAGCGGCCTATATAACAGCCGTTCCGGACTATGTTTCATTCAAGGCAACACCGGAACAGAAGGCAAGCACAGCGGGAACCGGTTATTTCAGAGTAAGGAAAGACTGGAAGGACGCAGCAAGCCAGATCGGAGCCTTTAAGGATAGAGAAAACGCCGTGGAACTGGCAAAGCAAAACGCCGGTTATTATGTCTTTGACAACGACGGAAACAGGATCTACCCGGAAGCACCGGCGGCGCCGGTTGCTGCAGAATACAAAGTGAGCGTGACGACTTCGGATCTTCGTATCAGGAAAGGACCGGGAACAACGTTCGACTACTGGAAGAAAGATGGAAAACCCGTCTACACAGGAAAGGGAGCCTTTACAATCGTAGAGGAAGCAGAAGGCCCCGGCGCTTCAAAGTGGGGCTTATTAAAAGCCTACGCCGCAGGCCGTAACGGTTGGGTTTCCCTTGACTACGCAAAGAAAGCGTAAAAAGTAACTATCAACAGTTCATGAAAACCCCTTGAAAGTCAGAAAAAGGAATAATATGTCACCGAAACCCCGTCAATAAAAGGCGGGGTTTATTATTTAAAAAAATATAGCATATTCCGGAATATATATTGACATATTCCGGAATATGTTATATAATAAAGACAGTTAAGGAAGACTTAACGAATACATGGGCAAGCATAGAAAGGAGAACAACATGAGCGAAATGGATAAAAAGGAAATAAAAGAAGTCATAGAATGGTGTGACGAAAAGGGGCATAGCGAACATGAAATCTTAGAATTGATAAGACGAATTGTCGACGCGAAGCCGCGAGAAGAAAATGAATAAGAAATAAGGGACACAGAAAGGGCGGTGGACTTGCCAAAGCCGCCCGATCCGTTAAATTCATTATAAAAGGAATAAGACAAAATGGCAAGAGCAAAGAACGAAGAGTTTAACCAGATTAAATATCAGAACGAATTTAAGAAGGCAAATTATGATCGCGTGGAAATCCTTGTGAAAAAAGGAGAAAGGGCAATTATAAAAGAAATAGCAGCAGCAGCAGGACAAAACGTAAGTGAATATATAAATCAGGCGATAAAAGAAAGAATGGAACGCGATCAGCGCATGACGGCAGAAGAACAGGAATAATAAAAAGGACTATATAACAACGGGCGCCGGCCTTTCCAATCTGGAAGGGATAGCGCCCGCTGTGGTTATATAGTTATCCGAGACTATGAGAAAATCTCTGTAAATTAGATTCTTCTATGATAATGAAGGGTGAGAAGCTTACAAATCAGGCTTTTCACCCTTGTTTTATATATAACAGTTACTGCCAGGCATGTCAAGAACAGGCGGCTGGCCGCCTGTCTTAGACTATGTTTTTACTTATTCTGGAAGTCGTCCTTCGTACATGATACTCAACTCCCCATAGACCTGGCCCCAGTCCCGGATGGTAGTTGTCCATTTCTTAGTAGCCTCGAAAGTGGCCAGATATAAGGCTTTTAACAGCGCTGTATCACTTGGAAATACGCTTCTCTGGCGATTCAGTTTCCGGTAGGTAGAATTCAGGGATTCAATAGCATTTGTAGTATAAATCACCGTTCTGACCGTCGTTGAAAATTTAAAGATCGGCGAGATTGCGTCCCAGTTATCCTTCCAGCGCTTCATGGAATTCGGATATTTCGGTGTCCATTTTTCTGTTACACGCTCTAAGGCTGCCAGAGCTTTCTTTTCATCTGTGGCCTGATAAATGGTTTTCAGATCCGTAGCGAAGGCTTTTCTGTCTTTATCCGGGACATATTTCAACGTGTTTCTTACCTGGTGTACAATACAGCGCTGGTATTCCGTCTTTGGAAAAGCTGCTGCGATCGCTTCTTTGATTCCGGTTAAACCATCGGCACAGATGATTAATACATCTTTGACACCACGATTTTTCAGTTCATTCATAACGGAAAGCCAGTATTTTGCGCTTTCGTTATCGCCAACACTGATGGTTAAAACTTCTTTTTTTCCTTCCGTGTTGATTCCCAGAATCACGTAAGCAGCAAGCTTTCGGATCACGCCATTATCCCTTACAGAATAATGGATTGCATCAATGTAGAGAATGGGATAGACCTCGTCCAGTGGCCGGTTCTGCCAGTCTTCGATCTGTGGCAGGATCTTATCAGTCACATCAGAAATAAAGCTTTCAGAAGTTTCAAAGCCATAAATATCTTCGATGGTTTCGGAAATCTGCCGGGTAGTCATTCCTTTGGCATACATGGAAATGATCTTCTGATCAATATCGGAAATATCTTTCTGACGTTTTTTCACAACCTGTGGTTCAAACGTTGATTTGCGATCCTGTGGCACTTCGATTTCCATCGAGCCATACCGGCTGTTGACCTGTTTCCGCTTATAACCATTGCGATAATCATCATTATCTGAGCGTTCGGATTTTTCGTAACCAAGATGATCATCCATTTCAGCTTCCATCATTTCCTTAATGGTGCCGCCTAAAAGATCCTTGAGCGCATCCTGAATGTCTTCTGCAGACTGGATATCGTACTCTTCCAGGAGCTGATGGATGATGTTTCGTTTTCCTTCTGTCATTTGTACACGATGTACAGGTTTCTTTTGTCTTGCCATAATAAAAGGCCCTCCTAATGATATTTATTGTATCATAGAAGAACCTTATAAACATTATTTTACAGAAAAAGTTTCACACACTCATTTTAACTTTCTTTTGATTGATAAAATAATTCATCGCTTTTTTCGTCGCTTTTTATGCGTCGAAAAAGGCGTCGAATTATTCTAATTATACATCTAACTCGGCTTTTAACCTGGCATATAATTCAATATGCCAAGTTAAATAACAAATTCATTCCGCTCCTTTAGCTAAATTGCCAGAATAATATTTTCAAGATTTATTATCAAATCTGCCAACTCTATTTCTTTATAACCCACATATAAATTAATTGTTGAAATTTCATTCTGATATATGGAGATACTGAATTTTAGACTACCATAATATTTTTGCAAATTCAATAAACTTCTTACATTCATCAATATCTACTGTTTGATTAACAGGGTTCATATATAACGTTTTTTTATGTGCCAAAAGCTGATCTAATATATGCCATGCCTCTCCATTGAAATCATTCGAAACCATTATTTCTTCACTATTCATTCCTATTATTCTTGTATGTGTCATAGCAATGTTCTTTTTCTCTTTTAAATATTCAATTATATCAATAAATTGTTCTCTATTCAAAACATCAACTGTTTCCTGCATTCACATTTCCCTTTGCTCTTTAGATGAAAATTTGTCTTATTAATGTATCATTTATTATGCATTATGAAAAATATAGTCTTATTAAACTATTCTTTCAAAGTAATATATCTCATCAGCCTTTGTACTTCCTCCGACCGTATCAGCGTCCTCATCTTCTCATCCCCACTTTCAACCTCAGGCTTACCACACCTCAGATTATCCGTATGCTCTGACACACAACAATCTTTATACCAGCATTCACCCATAAGATTCCCTTTAACAGACCACTTTTCATTTTGTGTAAATTCACCAACCAATGACTTCATCACACGTTCTGTAGAATATCTCTTAAAACCTGCTATGTACTGTAATGTTTTCTCATCATCAATCTTTGATAAATCGATTCTGTGATTCTCAACTGCCGCCAAAACTTTATCACGGATTTTTATTTTATCTGTCTTTCCGGTGCCTGTCAATTCTACCAGCCTGTCAAATGCAAGAATCAGGTACTCAAAACAAATCATATCCAGAATCACAATCTTTCCATCTGACTTATCTGTTATTGACTTCAACATACGATACTTGTTGCGAATGTCCTGATTATCAACCACATAATCAAATGCAATATAGTATTTATCGTCATCTTTAATATCCAAGTCTATTAATGCATCCAATAAGCCCTGATTGCTCCCTTTACTCTCAACTACAAGTTCATTGTCAGAGAAAAGCTGATTAACTAATTTCCAGAAGTGAAGCCCTGCACCGGTATCATCTGTCCATAAATATCTCCTATCACAGCTCCTCTTCCAGAGTTATCCTGTTATTATCAAGCTTCAGCACCTTAAAGCTCTTATCAGATACATTGAGTCCGTCACAATTTCGTAGA